>Ga0123353_10001409_pt1 | contig 29359 bp, 32 predicted proteins | sample TergutLab28metaG_3_FD_92763 | JGI IMG/M metagenome (GOLD analysis project Ga0123353, IMG submission 92763) | Labiotermes labralis P3 segment gut microbial communities from Petit-Saut dam, French Guiana - Lab288 P3 | ecosystem: Host-associated > Arthropoda: Insects > Digestive system > Gut ...
ATTTCCATTTGAGCTGTTTTCATATCCGTAACACTCCCTGTCTAGCTTTACTTAATTATACCTTGCGTAGCTAAATAGACATAGTTATAATGCATTTTTCAACAGACCCATATCAACTACCGGTCTACCCTTTAACCCCTGTAATACTACTAATGCCTTAGTTCTTGCTTCCCATTTTCTTCTTTTCATGGCTCTTTTCTCCTATAAGAACCATTTTACTACCTTAACCTGCCTTTTGTCTTAATGGGGAGCAGTATATTCAGCGATGTTTTTTCCACATAGAACGCTATATTGAACACAAGATAGGAAAGCATCCTGTAACACAAATTGTGGTGGTGGCTGGAGGATGATGTTCCACGTACCACAAATGACTTAGAGGGCGGTTATAATGCCAGAATCGCAGAACTCTTACTCTGCCACAGAGGCACAACTCATCGAATTATTGAATGGTATTTGCTCAGCAGAAGTCAGTTTGGCATTGATGGCTTTTTAAGAGACTTCCTCTTCCTTAAACCACTCTTTTTTGACACTTAACTCTCTAAATAGCTTTTATAACGTCTTCTAATACTTGAGGCCAATTTTTGCCCAAAATTTTAATATCTAATATTATTGTGCCACGGCCGGCTTTAATACCACGTGAAAAACGACTGCATAAAAAACCACTATTAAAGATAATGCCATCGTGGGCGGTAACAACCACTTCATTTTGACGCATATGAATAGAAGATATGCCTTTGGAAGCCGAGACTACGCGCAAGCGGGAAGCCAAAAGCAGGTTTTGAGTTTCTCTGGGCATAATGGCACTACGGTCTTTTAATTCATCGGCTAAATCGTAAACGGCAGGTAAGGTAGTAGTTTCGGAAAGACGTCGATAAAAATCCAAACGCTCTTCTTCATTAAAAATTTTTTCATCAAGATACGACGGTAAATCTAAAGATACTGTAGGCATAGCTAAAGAACTCAGGCGTTTTTTGCTCTCACCTTTATACTTGCTGCGTAAATTGGTCACTGCCTCAGCCAACAATTCCGAATACATATGAAAGCCCACCGAAGCTATATAGCCGCTTTGCTTAATACCTAAAAGGTTACCGGCACCTCTTATCTCCAAATCTTTCATGGCTATACTATAGCCGGCACCCAGAGATGAGGCATCATAAAGAGTCTGTAATCTCTCAGCTGCTACGGAAGAAAGCAGTATGTCTCTCTCATATAGTAAATAAGCATAAGATGATACCGAAGAACGGCCCACGCGCCCGCGTAATTGATATAACTGAGTTAGTCCGAAAGTATCGGCTCTAGAAACAATCAGAGTATTGGCTGAAGGTATATCTACACCATTTTCAATAATGGTAGTAGATACTAATACATCTATCTCACCAGCCATAAAAGAGCGCATTACCTCTTCCAAATGTCCGTCTTTCATCTGCCCATGGCCTACGGCAATACGTGCTTCCGGCACAATTCGACGAATTTTTTCGGCCGTATAATCTATGCTTTGCACACAGTTATGCACAAAAAATACTTGCCCCTGCCGCTCTATTTCTCGCATGATTGCTTCACGGATAATGTGTTCACTTTCAGCAGCCACATAAGTTTTTACCGACAAACGCTCGCTAGGCGGCGTCTCTATAACGGAAAGATCTCGTACGCCAGATAGCGACATTTGCAAAGTACGCGGGATGGGTGTAGCTGACAACGAAAGCACATCTACTTCGGTGCGCATTTTTTTCAAATATTCTTTATGACGCACACCAAAACGCTGTTCTTCATCTATAATTAAAAGACCTAGATTGGGCAGTCGTACATCTTTTTGTAAAAGGCGATGGGTACCTATAATTATATCTATTTGACCAGCAGCAACCTTAACCAATATATCTTGTTGTTCCCTATCGCTACGAAAACGTGAAATAACCTCTATGCGTACTGGAAATGATGATAAACGCTCTTTAAAAGTATTATAGTGTTGAGCGGCCAGCACAGTAGTAGGCACCAATACTGCCACCTGTTTGCTATCCATTACCGCTTTAAAAGCTGCGCGTATAGCCACTTCAGTCTTTCCATAACCCACATCACCTAAAATCAGTCTATCCATGGGCTTAGGACTTTCCATATCTTGTTTAATGGCGGCAATAGCTGCCAACTGATCGACAGTTTCATTGTAGAGAAAGGCATTTTCCATCTCGCCTTGCCAAGCCACATCGGCAGCAAAGGCAAAGCCTTTACTTATTTCTCTTTGCGCATACAGATGCAAAAGATCTTCTGCTACATCTTCGGCAGCTTCTTTAGCTTCTTTTTTGGCATCCTCCCACATAGTACCGCTTAGACGGCTTACTTTAGGCTCAGCACCGCCGCCTATGTAAGCCGCTACTCTGGCCAACTGATCTACCGGCACATAGAGACGTTCTTGACCAGCGTATTCTAATATCAGATATTCGCGCTTGGCTTCGCTGCCTATAGTCATTTCTTTAACGCCTAAATACTTGCCTATACCGTGATCAACATGCACTACATAGGCTCCTTCTTTAAGCTCACGGTAAGAAGAAAGTTTGCCTAAATTAATACGTTTGACAGGTAGGTGTCGCTCTTTTACTATGCCATACAATTCTTTATCGGTGATAACTATTAAATTGCCGATTTTAAAACCGCCACTAAGCGATGCATTATACATAGCTAAAGTACCGCTCTTTAAAGTCATAATACGACTAAAAGGCAACACCGCGATCCCCTCTGCTTCTAATAACTCTGTTAGACGCTCAGCGTGAGTAGATAAACATAATATACTATTGCCACTTTTAAGACTATCTATTATTTCATTAGCAAACATTTTAAAACGACTGTCGCTGCTACCTATAAAATACTCGGTTAACACATGAAAAGCCGAATGGGGTGCCGTATTATCGCCAAAATTTAATAATGATAAACCTTTTTGTTGTTCCAGTTTTTTCTTTATCTGAGTAAGTTCAAAATGTGAAAAAGGAAAATCCTGAGATATATCGCCGTTTTGTATAAGACTACGACGCAATATCTGCGCTTCATTATATAGAAAATCCAGCGATTGACACAGTAGATTATGTTCATCTATATATATGTAATCAGCATATTCTGACAGGTTTTGTTGCGGTAAAAAAGATGCATAAAAAGATAAAGTATGTGGCATTATACCGCTTTGTAATAAAGCAATATCGTTTTGCCATAGTTCTTGAGCTTCTTTGTTTAAACTGGTAATATTTAAACTTTGCAGTTTTTCTAGTAAGAAAGAAACATCACAACTGCTAACTGTAGTAGCTGGCATAATAATGGCTTGCTCAGTAACAGCCATTGAGCGTTGAGTGCTTATATCGAAATAGCGCATGCTGTCTACACTATTGCCAAAAAACTCTACACGCACCGGATTATCATCTTGCAGAGAAAAAATATCTATAATGCCGCCACGTCTAGCCCATTGCCCTTTACTATTCACAGTATCAGATAGTTTATAGCCCATATCATGCAAGTTGGAGGCCAGTTTTTCCATTGATAAATTATCAAAAGTATTGATAATAAAATTGCTCCCACTACTTTCCAATGACACTTTGCGCAAAAGCCACGATGCAGGAGCTACCAATATAGCATTAGAACTTTGTGTAAAAGCCGCTAGAATGCCATCAATTTCATATTTATCTGCAGAAACAACGCGTGAATATAAAACTTCGTCGGGGGCCGGTAAAACAAAAACACGGCCTATGCGCCCCAGCCACAACTCAAGGTCATGCGCCATCGTTTGCGCACGCTCAGCCGACACAGTAAAAACTATGCTTTTTTTCTTCATATATTTATGTAAAGCCGCTATAATGAACGGGCGTGCCGAAAGGGGTGCTTGCAGATACGCATGCCCCCCACTTTCCATAGTGCCAGCGCTATAAGTTACTGGACCTTGTATGGCAACCGATATTAGATTTGATAATTCCATTCGAGTTTATCTAAAGATATATTTTAGCATGGTTTAAGATAAAGCGCGTAAAATGCTATAATATGTGCTAAAGTTTTATGTAATGAACAATATGAACCAGCAAAATTTAAAGTATAAACGTATAGTTATAAAAGTCGGCTCTAATCTACTGACAGGTGGTGCCGAACAATTGAATGAGCATGTTATTGCCGACATAGCTCGTCAAATAGCTGCTCTTAAAGAAAGTGGATGCCAATGCATTTTAGTATCATCCGGTGCTGTAGCTGCCGGTAAAAGTGCTCTAGGAATCAAAAAAATTGCCTGTGAGACACAAACGCGTCAATTATGCGCCGCCGTAGGACAAGGACGGCTTATGCATCTGTATGAACGCAATTTTGAACAATACAACATTATCGTAGCTCAAGCTTTGCTGGGTAAACGCGATTTTGTGTGGGAGACCAATGATCAAACACGCAGCAGTTATTTAAATGCCCGTAACACTTTAACAGCTTGCCTTGAGCGCAACTTAGTGTGCATAGTCAATGAAAACGATGTTACCAGCATCGAAGAGCTTAAAGGTCATCGTTTTGGTGATAACGATACCTTGTCGGCATTGGTAGCTAATATGGTGGATGCCGATCTTCTTTTGATATTGAGTGATGTGGAAGGGCTTTATGATAGAAATCCTCATAAATACACTGATGCTCAGTTAATAAATAAAGTAGTGAAAATAGATGAAGCCATAATTAAAGCTGCTACCAGCGATGCTGGCGCCCGTGGCACCGGTGGTATGATAACCAAAGTAAAAGCCGCTAAAACAGCTGGCGAAAGCGGCATCCCGACCATTATTACTAAAGGCAGCACTCACAATGCTATTTTGAATGTTTGTAGTGATAATTATAATGGTACCTATTTTGCCCCCTCGAGTGATCGTTTGGAAAGTAAAAAACGTTATCTTACCAGCGGTCTAACAGTATGCGGCCAATTAATAGTGGACAGTGGCGCAGCTAAAGCTTTAAAAGAAAAGGGTTCTTCATTATTGCCTAAAGGTATTATAGCGATAAGCGGTATTTTTGCCAGCGGTAATGTGGTGGCTATAGTCAATCAGCAAGGGCAAATATTTGGTTACGGCTACAGCAATTACAGCGCAGCTGAGGTAGATAAGATTAAAGGACAACACAGTAAAGATATCATAAACATTTTAGGCCTGCATTTAGGTGACGAAGTCATCCATGCCAATAATTTAGTCATCACTGAAAAAGGAGTTTTATAAATGGCCGTAGGCAAACTTTACGATGAAAAAGGCTATTTGGTAGATGTCAACTATCGCTTATTTAATGAGCAAGAGCACAACTGGTGGGGTGAACTAGTTTTTACAGAGTTTAGAAAAGTTGATGACGGTAGTTATATTTTTGAAAACGCGGCAGGAAAACGCGGCAGGTGTGTAATACGTAAAAAGGTCAATAAAGCCGTTTCTTCAGTGCCACCTTTGTTTTTTTATCGCTTCCATGGTACTAGCGCCATAGAATAAACTCCATTATAGAAGAAGAAAGTTATGTTCACTGCAAATAATTTAGAAATCAAAATAAAAACACTATATGATAAATGCCAAGCAGCTAAAGTAGCTTCTAAACAACTAGTTAAAGCCAGCACTGAGCAAAAAAATAAAGCTATATTAGCTATAGCACAAGCTTTACGTAAAAATAAAGAAGCTATATTAGCCGCTAATAACGAAGATATGCAAAAAGCTAAAGAGGGCGGCATGAGCGAAGCTCTTTTGGACCGCCTGCTGCTGACAGACACTCGTATAGAGAGCATGGCCAAAGATACAGAAACTGTATCTAAATTAACTGATCCGGTAGGTGAGATTTTTGAAGAAAAAACACTACCTAACGGCCTTATTTTAGCTCGCAAACGCGTACCTTTGGGAGTGATCGCTTCTATTTACGAAAGCCGTCCCAACGTCACCATAGATGTCTCGGTTTTATGCCTAAAAGCCGGTAATGCTACTATTTTACGTGGTGGTAAAGAAGCTTTGAATTCCAATAAGATACTAGCCGATTTGGCTATTAAAGCTGTCCAAGAGATCAATTTGCCTCAGGCTTCAATTACTTTTATAGATGATACCGACCGCGCTTTAGTACCCGAACTTTTACATATGAACAATCTGATAGATTTGGTTATTCCCCGCGGCAATGCCGCTCTAATAAATCTGGTAAAGAGCTCATCTACTATTCCGGTGGTAGCCGGCGGCATAGGTGTCTGTAATATATATGTAGATAAAAGTGCCGATGTAGATATGGCAGTGCGTATTTGTTATAACGCCAGAGTACAGCGCCCTACCGTCTGCAACTCTATGGACTGCCTATTAATCCATAAAGACCTTTTACAAAGCCATTTAGTGCTTATTGCTCAGAAATGGAATGAGGCCGGTGTAGAAATACGTGCTGACAAGAAAGCTTTGGAGACATTGCAAAAAATAGGTGGATTAAAACTAAAAAAAGCTGGCGAGCAAGATTACGGTACTGAATTTTTAGCTCTTATAGCAGCCGTGAAAACTGTAGATTCACTGGATGAAGCTTTAACACATATAGAAAAATACGGCAGCGGACACAGTGAAGCTATCATCACCAAAAACGAGGAAAACGCTGAACGCTTTTTAAACGAAGTAGATGCTGCTGCCGTGTATGTTAATGCTTCTACACGTTTTACTGACGGTGCTCAGTTTGGTTTGGGTGCTGAACTGGGTATTTCTACTCAAAAAATGCATGCCCGCGGTCCGTTGGGTCTAAAAGAAATAACTTCTTATAAATGGATTATCCGTGGACAGGGTCAGGAGCGCCCTTAATGATTAGACTAGATAAAAGACAAGCCAATGAGTTGCGTAAACTAAAATTTATTACCGATTATCAGGAATTTGCTTTAGCTTCAGTATTGGTGGAAAGCGGTAAAACTAAAGTAATCTGTGCTGTTTCAGTAGAAGACAAAGTACCTATTTTTTTAAAAGGTGAAAAGCAAGGATGGATTACTGCCGAATACGCTATGCTGCCCGGTTCCACCGACACACGTAGTGCTCGCGAAACTTTAAGACCAGCTGGTAGAAGCCAAGAAATCTCCCGACTCATCGGACGCTCTTTACGCGCCGTGTTTAAAGCAGGCTATTTGGGCGAACGCACCTTGCTCGTAGACTGCGATGTTTTGCAAGCCGATGGCGGTACACGGACTGCTGCTATTTCCGGTGCTTACGTAGCCGTTTATATTGCCTGTTTACAACTTATCAAAATGGGTGTTATCTGCCACATGCCTTTAAGCGAAGGCTTAGCTGCAGTATCTGGCGGTATAGTAGATGGTCAAATATTACTTGATTTAGCCTATAATGAAGATGCAGCAGCTTCCTCTGATTTTAACATTGTAGCTACTGAAAGCGGCTCTTTGGTAGAAATACAAGGCAGCGCTGAAAAAGCACCTTACAGTCTAGCAAAACTTAATGAAGTACTGATACTGGCACAAGACAGCATTAAAAATATAATTGCTGTACAAAAAGCAGCCATAGACGAATGGAAACTAATCCATGGCTAATTACAAGCCGATACTTAGTATATTAATCTCTTAAAGAAAAATACCAGTCAAGATTGTTTTTATCGGCATTAGCATCTAAAGCTTCTTTCACTGTAGTAGGAGGCGACATTAAGCCTTTATCACCTTCTTGCCAAGCCGCCGGAGCAGCCATTTGACTACCGTTAAATTTTTTGAGAGCCTTTAATACTCGTAATACTTCAGCAGCGTTGCGTCCAACTTCAGATGGATAGTAAGAAGCATAGCGTACTGTTTGTGTATCATCAATAATATATAGACAGCGAGCTGTTTGGTGGGCGTTTTCTTCTTCACAAATCATGCCGTACTCCATAGCTAAAGAACCATCAACATCGGTAGCTATGGGAAAGCTTATTTGAACACCAGTTTTATCAACTAGAGAAAGCACCCAGGCAATATGCGAATTTAAGCTATCAAAAGAGATAGCTAATATTTCGGTACCCAAAGCTTTAAATTGCCCATGATATTTAGCAAAATCTAATAACTCACTGGCAGAAACCGGAGCAAAATCAGCATTGTATGAGAAAAGTATTAGCCATTGATTACTGTAGTCATTTAGCGTTTTTGTACCCATAGTGGTCGGCACATTAAAATGCGATGCCTTTTCTCCCAGACGCGGTATATTTATATAATCCTCTTCGTCTCCATGGTTATGTTCATGATTATGGTGTTCATGTTCATGATCATGGTTATGATTCTGATGTTCGTGTGGTATTTGGCACATAACAATCTCCTTGTATTTTAAAAAAATCGTAATATACAAACATTATTTCGTTAAATGATATTATAGAGCTTTTAGAAATGAGAAACTGACTATAACATTGACATAATTATATAAACAAGCACCAAAAAAGCCAAGTACAGTTTATGAATAGATTTGATGACAATCTGCTGTATGTTTTTTACTTTTTGACAGCCTAAAATTTATCAAATATTGTTTGTTCGTAATTAAAACTTGTTTATCTTAGCTTTAAAATCACTTAATGCCAAATTGCCTATCTCAATAATCTTGTAACGACTACGGTGTCCGCTTTTGATAGTTATGTCTTGTTTTTTGACAGAAAGTATCTCAGACAAAAATTCCATCAATTCTTGGTTGGCTTGACCTTTCTCGGGGACAGCATTTAATTTTATTTTTAAACTACCATCTTGATTAAAACCTATTATTTGATTTTTGGCGGTTTTAGGCAACACATGTATTTCTATGATTACCATTTTAATCCTATATAAATGCTATAATATTCATAATATTAACACCCTAAATATATTAAAGTCTATTTAAGAGAACTAACTATGACAGCTAGCACTGATGTTGTTTCGGCTTTATACCAAATTTTAAAAAAGCGTAATCTTACTTTATGCACCGCTGAGTCAGCTACTGGTGGTCTCATATCACATTTAATTACCAATATGCCCAGTATCTCCGAGGTGTATATGGGCGGTATTTGCACTTACAGTAACCAAGCCAAAGAAGAACTACTGGGAGTTTCCCAAGAGACTCTAAAAGAAAAAGGTGCAGTATCCCAAGAAGTAGCTCAACAAATGGCGTTGGGGGCTTGCAGGCTTTTTAAAGCTGATGTCAGCGTGTGTGATACCGGTATTGCCGGTCCAAACGGACAAACAGAGACTAAACCTCTAGGGCTTTTTTACATAGGCGTATGTGTTCAAAAACAAACGTTTGTTTTTGAACACATATTCAATGGCACACGTTTGCATATAAAAAATACTGCTGCCGAAATGGCTTTGAAATTATTAAAAACTGCGCTGGAAAACTGCTAAATGAACGAACCGACCGTCATGATCTCGACCTTTGCAGTGCATCAAAATAAAGTGTTGCTATTAAAACGCAGCAGCTTAATAGCCAATAATCGTCATATTTGGTCAGCTATTTCTGATTATTTAGATATAAAATATCTTCTATATTGTCTAAAAATCACTGGAAAGTAGACTGGAAAAACATCTCAAATTCATCCATAGTTAGCCGTAAAGTTATGCTATTGCCGTTTATTTAAAATTTTTTAAAGTTAAATTATTGTAAAATAACGGCATAGTATTTCCGCTTCAATATGCTAGTCCATTTTAAAAAGCGCTACAAGGTGCTATAATTAATTTCGTGAGTTTTAGGGATATGAGAGAAAGACTCAAAGACAGCAAAAAAGCTACTTAATTAAATTGGGGGTAAAGATATGAAATCTCTGATAGAGAGAAATCCGCTGGCAAAAGCGCTCGGTAAACTGACTAGCGAGTTTACCAAAGAAGACATTAAAAAGTACATTATTGATAATAATATTGAAATGGTCAACTTCCGTCATATGGGTCGGGACGGACGATTAAAGTCTCTAAACTTCTATATAAACAGTGAAGCTCAGCTGGATAAAATTTTATCCATCGGCGAACGCGTAGATGGCTCTTCCTTATTAGAGGCTATTGACGCCGGCTCTTCTGATCTTTATGTTATTCCTCGTTACAGCACCGCTTTTATTGATCCTTTCTCAGAAATTCCTACCATCAATATGCTATGCTACTATTACACCAACGAAGGTCAGATTTTGGCTTCTTCTCCTGAAGCTACTTTAAAAAATGCTGCCGAAAAGATAAAGAAAGACACCGGCTATGAATTTTATGCTTTAGGTGAGTTAGAATATTATCTTTTCGGTCCTAAAGATGAAAATAAACTGTTTCCCGCAGTGGAGCAGGGTTCCTATCAAGATTCAGCTCCTTTTACCAAATGGAATGATTTCCGTGATGAGGCTATGCAACTTATTACAATGTGCGGCGGCAACATCAAATACGGGCACTCAGAGGTTGGTGCCATACATACTGATGAATACGACATGGAACAGCATGAAATCGAATTTTCTCCTGTACCGGTGGTAGAAGCTGCCGACCAGTTGAACATCGCCAAATGGATCATGCGTAATCTGGCTAATCAATACGGCGTAAATATTTCTTTTGCCCCTAAGATAATGGTAGGCCATGCTGGCTCTGGTTTGCACTTCCATACTATGCTGGTAAAAGATGGTAAAAATGCTTTTGTTAATAAAGAAGGTGAGTTGACCGAGACAGCCCGCAGAGCGGTAGGTGGTTATTTGAAATTTGCTCAGAGTTTAACGGCTTTTGGCAATACCGTACCCACTTCTTATTTGCGTTTAGTACCTCATCAGGAAGCCCCCACCAATGTGTGTTGGGGCGAACGTAACAGAAGCGGTCTAGTGCGCATTCCTTTGGGCTGGCGTAATGTACGCAACATGGCTGAAGAAGCCAATGGCGTTAAAGTAGATATACCCGCTTTTATCAATCCGCAGACTGTAGAATTCCGCGCTCCCGATGGCTCGGCCAATATTTATTTAACTTTAGCCGGTTTGGTAACGGCTGCTCGCTGGGGTCTTTTAAACAATGAATCTTTAGACATTGCCGAGAAGCTAGCTATTAAAGTTAATATCTTTGCTCACGGTAACGAGAAATTCCAGGAATCGTTACCTCAATTACCTCAGTCTTGTGCCACTTCCGCCGATTTCTTAGAAAGAGACAAGCAGTTCTATTTGGAAGGTGGTTTCAGCCCCAGTTTAATAGACAATGTTGTTAAGAAACTTAAGAAATATGATGATGCCAAACTCAGCGAAATTGTTTTCGGCGACAAAGCAGCGACAGCTCAAGTTGTAGAAAAATATTTACACAGCTAAATTACTGCTATTAAATAAAATAAAATGGGAACACTCGAAAAGTGTTCCCATTTTATTTTATTTAACTTATTTATAACTTAGCGATTTTTAGCAGCGTAACAATCGGAACAAAGAACCGGTTTGCCCAAGCGGGGCTCAAACGGCACTTTGCAACTTTGACCACAATCATTGCAAACCACATCATACATTTTGCGAGGAGCAGACGAAGAATCGTTTTTCTCGCTTCTTTTCTGACGACGGCAGTTTAAGCAACGTTTGGGCTCATTAGCATAACCTTTTTCAGCAAAAAAGGCCTGCTCGTCGGCGGTAAATACAAAGGCACTACCACAATCGACGCAATTAATTTGTTTGTCAGTGTAATTCAAAGGGATAACCTCCTGAAGATTTGCTATGCCATTGCTTGGTAAACCGTTGGTATTTTGCTCTCCAAGAGTTACCCAACCATGTCTAGCTATAGACAGCATTATACACCATAAGCTTTAGTAATAGCAAAAAATTTTTATTGTTGATAATAAATGAAAATTAGCGTTATAATATAATAATTGAAAAATTTTCTCAATTACAATATAAAAATATGCTACAAGATAATTTAAAAGACATCTTTAGAGAATATGAATACAAGTTTACACCACAAAGAAAAGCGGTGGTGAGTGTGTTATTTAAAAACAGTCTGCCCATGACTGTACACGATATTTTTCTCAAAACTAAAGAAAAGTATGCCGATATCGGCTTAGCTACTGTTTACCGTACATTGGACGTACTGCAAGTGGCATCTGTGCTGGGTCAAGTTAAAAAACGCTATGCTCCGGCTTACTATCTAAAACAAAGACATGGCTTTACTCTCACCTGCTATTCATGCGGACAAAACAGCCCCGAACCACCATCGCTGGCCCAAGCTTTGGAACAGGCTGAAAAAGAAATGGGCTTTAGATTACAAAATTTAAAAGTAGTGGGATTATGCCAAGATTGTGCTCATAAATAATTGTATGAAAAGAGTTTTATTATTTTTTATTCTAATAGCAACCTCACTTTTAAGTGTATTATCATGCGTGCCGCATAATAATGACTCCGACAGAATTAATATTGCCGTTTCTATTGCTCCTTATGGTGATTTAGTGCGCCAAATAGGCAAAGATAAAGTTAGCGTTAGAGTTTTGGTGCCGCCAGGACGTACACCACATGATTATGAGCCGCCACCATCGGCAATGACACGCATTGCTACAGCTCAAGCCTATCTGGCAGTGGGCAGCGGTATAGATGTGGAAAGACAATACCTTGATAAGATTTTAGCGCAAAATAACCATCTGGCTTTTTATGACTTAAGCGTAGGTATAGAATTACTGGATGGTCATGGACATGAAGAAAACCGGAGCCACGAACATGAAGGCGGTGACCCTCATGTGTGGACTTCAGTAGAAAATTCGATTATCATCGCATACAATATTTATCTGGCGTTATGCCAGCTAGCCCCGCAGTATAGTGATTATTTTGCACAAAATTTACAGAACTATACACAACGAGCCAATAAGCTGATTAATGATATTAACAATCTTTTTGTCGATATGCAGCGTAATATTTTCTTCACATATCACGGTTCAATGTCTTATTTTGCCGATGAATTTGGTTTGGAACAAATATCTATTAAAGCTGAAGGTAAAGAAATAACGCCAGCATCTTTAGCCAACAAAATAGATCAAGCTAAAAAATCTAGTGTTAAAATGATTTATGTGGAGAATGAATATAGTGACAGCGTAGCTAAAGTAGTAGCCGAAGAACTAAAGGGGCAAGTCTTGCATATCAATGCTTTATCAGATAATTATCTGGCAGCTATGTGGCAAAATGCCTTAAATCTGTGGGAAGGACTTAAATAAACGATGGCACAAAATGTCTTAAAATTTAACAACGTCTCTATAAGTTACGGTCAGCATATGGTGCTAAAAGACGTAAATATCAGCATAGACGGCCCGGGTATGACCGCCATCATCGGACCTAACGGGGGCGGTAAGTCTACTCTGTTAAAAGCCGCATTAGGACTTATTGAAACGCAAAACGGAGAAATCCTTATTTTAGGACAAAAACCACACAAAAGTTGCTCTCAAATAGGTTATTGCCCGCAAGAGCAAAAACACGACCGTTTTTTTCCGGCTTCTGTATGGGAAGTAGCTGTTTCCGGACGGCTCGGTCTAAACAAAGGAAGTTTAACTTACACCAAAGAAGATTGTCAGGCCACCGAGGCTGCTTTAAAACAAACCGGGGTATGGCATTTAAAAAACAGACCTTTTGGTACTGTTTCCGGCGGCGAAAGGCAAAAGACCATTATCGCCCGTGCTCTTTGTGCCAATCCTAAGCTGCTTATTTTGGATGAGCCTTTCAACGCCGTAGATGAACAAAGCCAAAACGACCTGTATCATCTTTTTGCCGAGCTGGCTAAACGAAAATCTGTAATTATAGTTTCTCATGATACAGCAGCAGTAGCCGCTATTTGTTCAGATGTTTACTATGTAGCCGCCGGCAATGTCAGGCGTCCACAAAATTTGACCGAATTTTGTGCTCATGGTGCACATGACAAAGAGGAGCAAATTGGGAATATTTGAGTATGGTTTTATGCAAAATGCTTTAATAGCGGCTCTTTTGTGTGCTGTGATCTGCGGCGTGGTAGGTGCTTATGTAGTATCGGCACGCTTGGTGTTTCTTAGCGGCAGCGTGTCTCATGCTACTTTCGGCGGTGTAGGTTTAGGCTACTTACTAGGTTTTAATCCTATTATAGGTGCTTTTATTTTTGCTTTGGGCGGAGCCAGTATTTTATCACTTGCCCGTGAAAGAGGTGTTTCCGAAGATACTGCTGCCGGTGCTTTATGGCCAGCTGGTATGGCTTTAGGCGCTTTATTCATAGGCCTTTCCGCCGGATACGCCCCTGATCTTTTTAGTTATCTGTTCGGTAACATTCTCACTGTAACGTCATCCGATCTATGGCTTTTGGGTAGCGTAGTTATTCTTACTTTAGCATTGGTACTTACTTTTTCACGCCAACTGTTCCTGTATTGTTATGACAACGAATATGCCCAAACTCGCGGTATAAACACCAAAATGATCTCACTGATACTTTTTGCTTTGATTGCCATTGCCAGTGTGGCATTAATAAAAGTAGTGGGCATTATCTTGGTGATTGCCATGCTGTCCATGCCGGCCGGTATGGCCCGTCTTTTTACTAATACTCTTAGAAAGACTGCTTTATGGGCAGTAATCATCGCCGCCACTGTCAGTATAGCCGGTCTAGTAATATCTTTTTATTTAGATTTAGCTTCCGGTGCCGCCATTGTAGTACTTTTAGCCATAGTATTTGCCGTAGCTATCTTGCTCAAAAATATTTTAAAAAAGTTATAAAATTAATATGAGCAAGTTTTATACTGAAACTATGTTTTTGGTATTTTAAAAAATAATTTTTTGAATTTGGGAGGATACTTACTATGGCCGGAGTTAAAAGAGAGGGCGAAGAATATATTTGCGATATTTGCAACAATAAGGTAATAGTAACCAAAGCAGGCGGAGGTGCACTGGTCTGCTGCGGTGTACCCATGCGTCAAGAACTTAATAAAGATGAAGATTTTTAGAGAATATTAATTCAGGCTTAAGTTTAAGGGTATATCTAATGACAGATTTGAGCTTCATCTTAAAGAAACAAAATTCAGATCTAACCATCGGAGCAATAACATCTACAAGGTCTTATTGAGAATGTTTATGGGAAATTCTCTTATCTAGGAGAGACCATTTTGTTTTTATATCAATTCTTCTATTTTCTGTTTCTTTTTGGATAAGTTTTTAATAGGTATAGTAAACCAAAATTTACTGCCTACACCTTGCACGCTTTCTACACCAATGTGGCCTTTATGGCCTAATATTAAGGTCTTGGCAATAGTAAGCCCCAACCCGGTACCACCACTTTTGCGTGAGCGAGATTTATCTATACGGTAAAAACGTTCAAAAATATTGGCTAACTCACTCTCTGGTATGCCCTCCCCAGTATCAATGACAGAAACTTTAATATTTTTATCATCGTGAGAGGCTTTTACCAACACCGTACCTTGCTCAGTATGAGCAATGGCATTGTTTAGCAGATTAGAAATAACTTGGTATATACGTTGCGGATCGGCCACAGTTTTGGGCAGCTCGGTTTCTTCATATTCCACGGCAATGCCGTGCTCGGAAGCTTCGTGCTGTTTGGCTAGATAAGCGCGTTGCAGTAAGATATTAATGTCTACTTCTTCCATATTTAGAGTTAGACTGGAGGTCTCAGCGATGCTTAATTGTTGTAAGTCACCTACCAAACGCGCTAAACTAGCAGCCTCCTCACTCAAACTCGTAATAGTACGAGCGTCGGGCTTCACTACGCCATCTTGAATAGCCTCCAAATAACCATTGATGTTAGTAAGGGGTGTACGTAATTCATGAGCAATATCAGCCACCATAGCTTTATTTGAGCGATGATTACTTTCAATTTCCGAAGCCATTTCATTAAAAGCATCGGCTAGTTGTCCTAGTTCGCTATCATCGTTAATTAACACGCGTATATTTAGTTTGCCAGCCGCCAAACTTTCAGTAGCCATAGTAAGTTTTTGTACAGGATTAATAATGCGCTTGGAAAGCACTATTGAGAAAACCACGGCGATAGCCAAAGCTGCTGCACAGGAAACAAAGAAAAAGCCGAAGAAGCGATCAGGCTCATATAAAGAACTGCCGCGAATATATAGAGAACAACTTTCAGAAGCAGTACCTGGCAAAAGAATATCTTTTTTAGATTCGCTGTAAGGAGCAAAATTATGAAGCTGGCCTATATTCTTGCTATTGAAAGTATCAGCTAAAATATAACCATCGGCATCAGTAACAATAAGATGTAAAGGACGGCCACGATTATCAACAGCAACGGCTTCTAAGCGGCTTTGCAGATTATCCCAGTTATGATCTGTAACATACACCATAAAAACTTCGGCTTCCAAGACTTTATTGTAAGCATCGGTTGCTTGTTGGAATGAATTTTGTATGCTGTCATTAGTGATAAAATATAATATGGCTGCCACCGCCACCAACACTACCGCAGCGATAATAAAGAAAGCAGCAATCAAACGATATTGCAGACTTTTATATGTTTTCATATATTTTAAACTTAATGCTCTGTAAATTTATAGCCAGCACCGTATATTGTTTGAATATATTTAGGTTTTTTGTAATTGTCTTCAATTTTTTTGCGGATATTTAAGATATGCACGTCTATAGTACGATCAAAACCATGGAAATCATAACCCATAGTACGCTCAATGAGTTCAGAGCGCGAAAAAACTCTGTCCGGCTCTGTGGCTAAAACCTGCAAGATCTTAAATTCTATAGTAGTAAGCTTAGCATCTTTACTAGCTACTGTAACTTTACGTGCCAGTGCATCTATAATAATATCGCCACGCACTAATTTATCCACTCCACGCTCACCAGGCATGCGACGTAATATTACACGCACTCTAGCGACTAACTCTCTGGGCGAGAAAGGTTTAGTCATATAATCATCAGCACCATTTTCCAGACCGGCAATCTTATCCTCATCGGTAATTTTGGCAGTAAGCATGATTATGGGTACATCAGAAAATTCTCTGATTTCGCGGCATACTTCTATACCGTCTTTTTTAGGCAGCATAAGATCTAAAACAATAATATCTGGGCTATTGGCTTTAGCTAAAGCTATTGCCTCATCACCGTCATAAGCAGTGAATATTTTGTATCCGTCTCTTTTAAGATATAAAGAAACAAGTTCAACAATCTTAACATCGTCATCTACAACTAAAACTTTTTTATTGACCATTTTTACTCCATCCGTTATGTTATTTATAATTTATTAATAAATTCATACTATAGAAAATAAATAAAGAAATTATTAATTTATTTATATTAAATATAACTCAAAACAACAACAAAAGTAAGTCTTTTAAAAATAATTTTTGAAACATGCCTATGATACCATATATAATGAACAATATAAACGAGGTGAATAAAATATGTGCGCCAAAATATTGCTAGCCGAAGACGACCCTGCCCTGCAGGAGATTATGCGCTACAATTTGCAAAAAGAAGAGCATACAGTGTCTGTTTTTGATAACGGCCGCACAGCTCTAGATGCTTTTAATCAAAAAGAACCTGACCTTTTAATATTAGACATCATGATGCCCGGCATAGATGGCTTAAGTTTGATGCGCGAAGTACGCAAAAAGAGTAATGTACCAATTATAATGGTCACCGCCAAAGGTGAAGAGATAGATAAAGTAGTAGGCTTTGAAATAGGTGCTGACGATTATATAACCAAACCCTTCTCTATTAAAGAGTTTGTAGCTAGAGTACGTGCCATTTTGCGCCGTATGGATATGAACAATAATGAAAACGCTAAAGAAGAAATAGTGCAAAGCGGTAATCTTAAATTAGACATTTCCCGTCACGAAACTCGTTTAAACAACCACGAAATAACTTTGCGCAGTAAAGAATTTGACTTGCTGTATTATATGATGCTTAACAAGGGCTTGGCTTTATCAAGAGATACCATATTAGAAAGAGTGTGGGGGTTTGAATACCCAGGCGACACCCGCACAGTAGATGTGCATATGCGCTGGCTGCGCGAAAAAATAGAGCAGAATCCGCAAAATCCGGTAAGATTGTTGACTATACGTGGCGTAGGCTATAAATTTAGTGAATAATCAAATGTTTAAAACTTTGCGGGCCCGTATTTTATGGCCCATTTTGATAACAGTGTTGATAGCCTGTGTATGCGCAGCAGTACTTATTATAGCTTATATAAAATATCAGCATGAGTTGAGCAACTACATAGTAGCTATAGTATTTAGCATAATGCTGTGCGTAGCTTTAGCAACGACACTGATAACTTTGAGTGTGGCTAACACTGTCGTTAAACCTATCAAAAGACTGCGCGATGTTTCAGCTAAAATGTCAGAAGGACAATTTGCGCAGGCTGTATTAGAAGAAACCGGTAAAGACGAAATAGGTGAAATCTCTACACACTTTAACGAAATGGGTCGAAATCTGCAAAAGACCATCAATATAGCCCAATCTGAACAAAAAAAACTGGAGGCTATTATTAATAAAATGGCTGACGGTCTTATCTTAATTGATGACAACAGTTGTATCCAACTCATTAATAAATCGGCTCGTAAAATATTTAATATGCCCAGCCAAAGCGTGGGACAAGAATTAAATAAAATTTTACCGGAATATGAAATAGCGTCTATAGCCCAGTCTGCCATATCAGAAAACAACGAGCGAGAGCGACACTTTGACCTGCCTTCCGGCCGTTCTATACACCTTATAGCAGTACCATTAATGTTTGATGAGCGTAAGGGCGCTTTACTTTTGTTTCAGGATCTAAGCGAAGTACACTCTCTGCAAACTATTAAAAGAGATTTCTTAGCCAATCTGGCACATGACATGCGCACTCCTATTGCCACTATTAAGGCTTCGGCCGAAACACTAAGCGAGGGCGCTTTAAAAGACGAGGTAGCCGCTCCTATATTTTTAGAACACATAGATTCGGCGGCCGATAAAATGGCACAAATAGTTGACGAAATTATAGATCTTTCACACTTAGAAAGCGGAGAAGTGCAGGTACAATGGGAAGAAATGAGTGCCGCCAGCCTACTTAATGATATTTCTAAAGGCATACGTAATGCTGCCGAACGTAAAAATATTAATTTATCGGTAGAAGTTAAGCCGGATTTTGTTTTTCAAGCTGACAGCGGCCGTTTAAAGCAAGCTTTAAATAATTTGGCGCACAATGCGTTAAAATTTACTGACGAAAGCGGATCTATTATATTCAAAGCTCGACAGGACATCGGATTAAACAACGTTTTCAGCGTATACAATACCGGTCAAGGCTTAAATGCCAAAGATATTGAGCGAGTATTTGAGCGTTTTTACAAAGCCGACAAATCCAGAGCCAACAGTGGTACCGGCCTGGGCTTAGCCATCGTTAAACATATTGCTAGCCTGCATGGCGGACGTGCTTGGGCTAACAGCATATATGATGAATACGCCGAGTTCTTCATTTTTATTCCGCACTATAATTAAAGATTAGATTTGCCTAAAAATTAGATTTTAACTTCGATTTAATAAAAGTCTCGAAATATACCAAATTTCAGATTTGTAAAACTACAAGAAGACTTTTTTATTTTTTACAGATATTTAACAAGCCCATAATAAACAGTTAAAGAAACAGCTTTATACTGTAGGTAATGGATAAAAAAGAAATAAAACCAACAAAAATTGTCATGGCCCTAATAGCTCATGACAATAAAAAAGATGATATAGTGGCTTTTGCCACTGTCCATCAAAAAACTCTGGGCGAAATGACTCTTTATGCTACCGGCACTACCGGCCTACGCATCAATGAAAGCACCGGCCTGCAAGTGCAACGCTTACAAAGCGGTCCTTTGGGCGGCGACCAGCAAATAGGTTCTATGGTAGCTTCCGATCAAATGAACGCCATTATCTTTTTGCGTGATCCGTTAACCGCTCAGCCTCACGAACCAGACATTACCGCCCTGCTTAGAGTGTGTGATGTCCATAATATACCAGTAGCCACCAATTTGAAAACCGCTGAAGCTTTAATAGATTATTTAAACAAGCAAATCTAAAAAAGCCGAAGGCGGTTTTTTCTTAACTAAAAATAGTTGAGAAAAATCTTAAATAATTTAGGTATTAAAAAATGAGGAGATAAAAAATAAAATGAACAAAAGAACCAAGGTATTGATCAGTTTGTTGGCAGTAGGCATATTGACCGGCTCTCTTTTTTTGGGAGCTTGTGACGACAAAAATAATGGGGAGCCACAGCAACGTTTTAATGTATCTTTAGCCGGCTCTACTACTGTACAACCTCTAGCCGAAGAATTAGCATTAGTTTTTGAAGGCAAAAACAAGAATTACAATATAATTGTAGGAGCCGGTGGTTCATCGGTAGGTATTTCATATGCCACTAACGGCACATGTGATATCGGCATGGTATCGCGCGAAGTTAAACAAAGTGAACTGGATGGTGGTTTATACGCCTATATTATAGCTTACGACGGTATTGCCATCATTGTACACAAAGATCTTAATATAAACAATCTCACCAGACAGCAGATCCAAGATATCTTCAGTGGCGCAATTACCAACTGGCAAGCAGTTGGCGGTCCCAATCAAACTATTACTGTAGTTTGTCGTGAAGAGAGTAGCGGCACTCACGAAGCTTTTGTTACCCTAGCCATGGATGGCAAGTCAGTCACTAATAGTGCTATACTACAAAATGCTAACGGCTCCTTAAAGATGTCTGTAGCAAGCACTACAGGTGCAATCGGTTACCTCTCTATGGGTTACTTAGATAATACAGTTAAAGCAGTTAACGTAGACGGCGTAGCTCCCACTATAGCTAATGTAAAAAACAACACTTACACTTTACAGCGTCCCCTATGTTTAGTTACTAAAGGCCAGGCTACCGGCGCTGCCAAAACTTTTATTGACTTTATTTTAAGTGCCGAAGGTCAGGCTATCGTAGCTAAAGACTATATTGCTGTATAACTAAGAAAGAAAGTAGTCAAAAACATGCACTCTCAGGAGGTTACATTGTAACCTCCTGAGAGTGCATAAAAACAAGGTAACTATTTTGATAAGCGCAATAAGAAAAATAGATGTCTTTTTTAACAAGCATTTGGTTGACAAAATAGCCAAATATATTATATATGGTTTTGGCGCCGTATCTGTCCTAATTTTGATAGCCATCATCGTATTCATCGTGATCAGCGGTTTGCCGGTTTTTAAAGAAATAGGGGTTTTCGACTTTATTTTTGGCACTGAGTGGAGTGTTAGAAATAATACCTTTGGCATCTTTTATATGATTTTGGGCTCTTTGGTAGTTACGGCCCTGGCTTTAGCTTTCTCCGTAGTAATATCAATAGGCTGTGCTATATTACTGGCCGAAATAGCTCCGACAGGCGTGCGTAATGTGCTAAGACCTTTGATAGAGCTTTTAGCCGGCATACCCTCAGTTGTATATGGCCTGATCGGCCTTGTTATACTGGTGCCTATTATAGGAGAAATGAAAAACGGCAGCGGCTTTTCCATATTAGCCGGCGGTATTGTACTAGCTTTAATGGTGCTGCCGACTATTGTCTCTATTTCTGAAGATGCTATCCGTGCCGTACCACGCAGCTACAATCAAGGAGCTTTAGCTTTAGGAGCCAGTAAATGGCAAAGCTTGTGGCATGTGATATTACCGGCAGCTAAAAGTGGCATCATAGTGTCTATAATTTTAGGAGCCGGCCGGGCCATCGGTGAAACTATGGCCCTTGTTATGGTAATCGGTAACTCTTTTGAAATGTTTACCAGTATTTTTGATCCGGCACGCACTATGACGACTAATATAGCTATGGATGCCAATTACGCCGAAGGATTGCATAGAGATGCTCTCTTTGCCACGGCAACGGTGCTGCTGTTTACTATCTTGCTTATTAATAGTTTAGCCACTGTTATATTAAACCGTAAGGCTAAGGTAAACCGAAGTGCGTAGTAAAAAAGTACAGCAAAATTTGGCTTTTTCTTTTATGTGGCTATGCGGCGGTATAGCTATCTTAGCTTTACTGGCTATAATCATATACGTAGTAGTATCCGGCGTATCAGGTATAAATTGGGAATTTTTATCCACCAATCCCAAAGGAGGCCTTGGTGAAAGCGGAGGTATTTTCAGTATATTAAAGTCTACCGCTTTATTACTAGGAGGCACCTTAATTATCCTTGCACCAGTAGGGCTTTTGGCATCAATCTATTTGAGTGAATATGCTCCTAATAACAAATTTACCGCCATAATTAGATACGGCATAGACACTTTAGCCGGCATACCCTCTATTGTTTTCGGTCTTTTTGCTTTGGTGGTGCTTATATTTTTTATAGGTTTGCCTCTTTCTATAACAGCAGGTGCTTTAGTGCTGGTATGTCTACTTTTACCAACCATGATACGTGTAGGAGAAGAAGCTTTGAAATCAGTGCCGCAAGAAGCTAGACAAGCTTCTTTGGCTCTAGGAGCCACCAAATGGCAGACTATATACAAAGTGGTACTGCCCACAGCCATCCCCGGCATTTTAACAGCCGTTATTTTATGTACCGGCCGTGCTCTAGGAGAAACTGCCTGTCTTTTTGTCGTTATGGGCAGTGTACTTAAAGAACCCAATAGCTTCATGGATCCAGGACGCAGTTTAGCTCTGCATATATTTTACACAGCCATGGAAAAGGGTGATTTTAAGACTGCTATGGCCACCGCTACTATACTTATTATAATAATTTTAGTAATTAACGTAGCTACTAATATCATTTCCGCACGTTTTAGGAAAAAAATGGGGGTGAACCGTTATTAACATGGAAAACCTGCAAAATAACATTGTGTATACTGAAAACGCCTCAGTTTTTTATGACAATAAAGCAGCCGTAAAAGATATAACTTTGGGCTTTAGTGAAAAAAGTATTACCTCTATTATAGGCCCCTCAGGCTGCGGTAAATCTACGTATTTGCGTGCCATTAACCGCATGAACGATCTTATAGGCAATTCTAAAGCCAGCGGCACTTGGAGTGTCTTTGGTAAAGACATTTACGACAAAAAGACTGACGTTTCAACGCTACGTAAAGAAGTAGGCATGGTTTTCCAAAAACCCAACCCGTTTCCTATGAGCATTTACGAAAATATGGTTTTTGGTCCTAAACAACACGGTGCCCATAAAAAGGATGAGTTAAATATTTTAGTTGAAGAATGCTTACGTAAAGCCGCTTTATGGGATGAAGTTAAAGATAAACTCAAAGAAAGTGCCCTTTCTCTTTCAGGCGGTCAGCAACAAAGACTTTGCATTGCTAGAGCTTTGGCAGTTAAACCTAAAGTTATTTTAATGGATGAACCGTGCTCAGCTTTAGACCCTATAGCAACTTTAAAAATAGAAGAATTGATGCGCCAGCTGGCTTCTGAATACACTATTATTGCTGTAACACACAATATGCAACAGGCCGCTCGCATCTCCGACCGCGTAGTATTCTTTTTAAACGAAGGGCAAGGTGGGGAACTTGTAGAATGCGGCTCTGCCGATGATATTTTTACCAACCCTAAAAATAAAAAAACTGAAGACTATGTGACAGGAAGGTTTGGGTAAAATGATACGTGAAAAATATATAAGTAAATTAAATGATATAAGCTTGCAGATTATTGCCTTAGGTGAAATGGCAGCAATAGCTATAGAAAAATCTCTTCGAGCTCTAAAAGAAAAAGACGAGCAGCAAGCACAAAATATTATAAATGCCGACGAATATATAAACCATCAAAGATTTATTGTGGAAGAACGTTTGGTATCATTAATTGCCAAAGAACAGCCGGTAGCTCATGACTTGCGTTTAATAGTAGCTCATTTAGTGGTAACCACCGAACTTGAGCGCATAGGTGATTACGCTGCCAACAATGCTAAAAATATACTAAAATTAGATAAATCTCCGACAGCACCAGTTATGACACAATTGCACAATATGAGTCAAAGTGTAGTAGATATGCTACGTAAAAGCTTGCAAGCTTATGGCAATGGCGATACGGTTATGGCTGTAACGGTAGGCCATTTAGATGATATAGTAGATGAGCAGTATGATCAAGTTTATATGGATATTTTGCAAACAGTAGCCGGCGGCACTATGTCTATGGCCGATGCCATGCACTTGTTATGGATAGCTCATAACTTAGAGAGAAGTGCCGACCGTGCTACTAATGTATGCGAACGTGTAATTTATGCTAAAACCGGTCTCATGAAAGAATTTGAGCATGGTATTTAGCAGTTTAACAATAAAGCATTAATGCTTTATTGTTAAATACTTACAAGCTAATAACTTGCAAAAATAAGCTTACTGTATATTCAAAAAACGATTGTTTGACAGCAAGCTTAACAGGCTCTATAATTGCCGAACGCTTATAAAAAACGCTAGCTTACCAACGAAAGATTGAACGTGGCTAAAGAGCATAATAAACACATTAAATTTATAAATAACACGACTATATCTATTGTATTTATAGCTGTTATTAGTTTGCTTATTGCTATCAAAATAATAGCTGCCATGGTTACTAATTCCATTGCTTTAAAAAGCGACGCTTTGCATAGTTGCATAGATCTTGCCGGCGCAATAGTAGGTTTAATAGCTATACGTATAGCTACCGCTCCTCCTGATAAAGGACACCCGTATGGCCATGGTAAAGCTGAAAATGTGGCTGGCGTATTAATTAGTATATTAATCTTTTCCGCCGGTGTTTTTATCGCCTATGAAGCCGTTATGCGCCTTCTAGAAGGCGGTGAATTGGAGATGGCAAGCGTAGGTATTACTGTAACCTGCATAGCCATAGTTTTAAACACCGCTATTGCCATTATCGGTTTACGCATAGCCAAGAAAAACAATTCTGCCGCTATGGAAGCCACAGCTAAAGATATGTTGGCCGATGCTTACTCGTCTATAGCAGTATTAATAGGCTTAGTACTGGTAGTAATTACCGGCTTACACCAGTTTGACTCCATAGTAGCTATTTTGGTTTCATTCGTTATTTTTCATACCGCTTACGGTGTATTTAAAAAAAGTGTCGGTGAGTTGATGGATAAAAGTGTAAGTGAAGAGGATATGATAAGCATTAAAGAAGCACTCGCTAAACATCACAGTGCTTTTAGTGATTATCACGAAGTGCGTGCACGCATTTCCGGCGGCCGCCTATATGCTGACTTACATTTAACTTTAAACTGCCGTATGCCTCTCCAAGAAGCACATCAAGTGTGTTTCAAAATAGAAGAAGACATGAGACAAAAATTTGCCGATGCTAGTATAGTAATACATCCTGAACCTTGTGATGATAACTGTCAGCAATGCCAATGTAACTGTTCAGAAAAATAAATAAAAATCATTTCCGTATTTTTACGCAAATATTGCGGGGTTATTTTTAGGAGAGAGAATTTTTGGTATTTCCTATTTCCTATTTTGAGTGGGCAACTTTTAAAGTGATAAATTATAATTAAATGTCATCAAAACCGGAAAGACGAATTTTGGCCCGGCCGGCTTCGTCACTGATACCTAAATCATTTTTGGTGGCACGAAAAACAGCAAATACTGCTTCAGTCGCCATTTCTTTTTGAGAACGCGAAAAGAGACCACCTTTGAGTTTATCTTCGTAAAGATTTTGAATCTTGGTAGCCACTTGAGATTTATCAAATCTGGCGCTTTGTTCTTTATAATATTCTTGAAAATACTCTTCAAAAACTTGGGCCGCGCTCTGATAATCTTTCTTCACCGCCATATTGACAGCAGTTTCTACGCTAATAACGGTCATTGTTCCCCTCATAATAAAATTATCAGTAAAACTTTATTTATTGTACTAGAAAACCACAATAATTGAAATAGTCTGCTTTGGCTTTTTAATAAGAAACCAAAACACCTTCCTAGAAAGAAGTGAGTGTTTTTGAGCCTAAATTATTGGTAGCGGGGAGAGGATTCGAACCCCTGGCCTTCGGGTTATGAGCCCGACGAGCTACCACTGCTCCACCCCGCGACGACAGAAATTATTATAGCTAAGGCTAGGCAATGTGTCAAATAATCGCATTGTATAGGCTAACCCATCCTGTTAAAAATGAAACGATTTATAAGCATTGGCATCTAAAACTAAAACAATTTTCAAATATGGATTGCGCTCTCCGGATTTAATACCACCCACATATGTACGATCAAAAGCTTAAAAACGTCAAATTTTTTGCAATAATTGGCAATTTTTGTACATGTAAGCATCATATTTTTAAATAAACCCTCCCCGCAGCAAGCTGCGAGGTATTAGACCCGGAGGGGGAATAAATCAAATTTTAGTCCGTGCTTTAAAAAATTCTTTCATTATTGATAATACTCTCAATACTATGTAGAATTTAGTAATAGCTATATTGTAAAATATCTAATATAAAGGAGAGGACACATGACTAGCCAAGAGCAAAAATCCGCAATAGAATATACGGCACAAGTGGCATCGTCTTGTGTAAATGGTAATGCTAAACTAAAAATTAGCAACAATGCCTTGACTATAGCCACACTGTTTGATGCTGCCGAGATAGCCTTTGCCAATATAAACGCGCTGGAACTAGCAGATTACGCCATTACTATCAAAACAGATAGTGGCGATTATATCTTGTCCCGTATGGGGAGTTCGTATCAGCCCTTTTATGACAAACTTTATGATGCCTATAATAAAGCTGTGCTGCGCTCTTTATTCATTAAAGGCAATCCTATTCTCACAGTCAAGGGGTCTTATTGTTATACTGAAAATAGTATAAACGGCGGTGGCACAACTCCTGTGCATGTGTATGAAAATAACGTAGTTACTTTACCGCCCAATTTATCGGCACGACGCGTTCCGCTCTGCTTTGTCAATAATATGGATAGAGATGATTTTGAACTTACGCTGAAGCTAAATACAGGAGAAAGCTATGCCTACGCTAAATTAGGTTACGAAACTGTCGTTTTTGCAGAGGCAGTTGAGAAACAAATTCGTAAACTACGCGAGGAATCACTGGCAGCGCTAAAAGAGATTGATCCAGCTCTTACAGTAGTCCAGGCTTTGCAATTGGCTAAGTTCATACCGCATGGTGCTGCAGCTCCTATTGGTCAACTTGCCGAAATAGCTCCATCTTTTACCGCAGCACTAGAAAGTAAAATCAATGCTACCTATGCTGCCGACAGTTATAAGATATTTAAAGAGTTATGCGATCCGGCACAAATTTGGGTAGGTTTCAAAAAGAACGAAACTGCCAAAGAAAATGCAGCAGATAGTCTGTCTAACACAATGGCCGGAGGCTTAGGAGATATAATAGGCAATTTAACCGGCAAAAACAATCCTTTGGAAGCTTTAAACGGATTAACTGACAGCAATACAGACGGTAATGACACTAAGACACCCAAACAAGATCCGTATTTACTGTGGCTAATTGCCCCGTCACAAGATGGACAGTTTGCCGCTGTTGAATTTGCTGAAACCAATAGTGCAACTTTTGTCTACCGTACAGGCGGTGATTTTAACGGTTTTGCTAAACAATTAAATCGGGCGCTGGAAGCTATAAATTTCAAGCGCGAAGTTATTCGGCTTACCGATGTCGAACTTAGTAAACCAGAAAACGCCGATTATTACATAGCATCTAAACGAACTGCTGCTCTACAATTCGTACGATCAAACTTCGTTAGTAGAGTAATACATTTTTCACCTGAAAAATGGAAAAATAATTTGCTTAGTTATTTTGAGAGTAAAAAAGAAAAAGAGCTAATTATAGCAACATCTCAAGAAAAGATATGCGCTTTTTGCGGACATACAAACAAGGAAGATTCAAAGTTTTGCGACGGTTGTGGTATGCAGATAGAGCAGGCCGGCATTACTTGCCCGGCCTGCAATTTTGTAAATTCTGCCGGCACAAAATTCTGTGGCAACTGTGGTCAGCCTACCAGTGGTGTTGCCGCACTTCAAACAATTGCTACTGATATCAAACTAGATAAAAAAAGCTATCCGACAGGTGCAACTATTATTCTGTCAGTGACTGGCATCACTACTGAGATGCAAGATTATGGAGCATTTGTTGCCATGTACAAAGCAGGTGCAACTAACAATGAATGGAGTGGATATGATTATCCTCAAGCTGGTGATAGTCAATTGACTCTTACCGCTCCTGATGATAGCGGTAATTACGAAATCCGCCTGTATACACACAATAGTCAGTACGATAATAATGCTGTATGCCTTAAAAGTATCGCATTTACAGTTGACACTAAACAGGCAGACACATTAATCTGCGTTACTTGCGGACATAATAATCCGATAGGTATAAAGTTTTGCGGTGAGTGTGGTGCGCTGCTATCAGTAATAGGTCACAAGTACTGCGTATTATGCGGTACTAAACTTACTATAGGAACACGATTTTGCAGCGAGTGTGGTACACGTCAAACAAAGGAATAATATGATAACTTAAAAACAAAACAAGCCCGCAGTATAGCTTGATAATTACTGCATTCACATAAGATACAACAAATTATAATTCGTTAAAATTCATCAACCCCTATAAAACAAAAACAAACTCGGAGGAAAAATAACACATGTTACAAGCATTCACTAGAAATTATCAGGATAACTCTACAGATGCTGGATTTCAGTTTATATTTTACTGTGATATCTGCAACGACGGCTATAAATCCGGCTTTGTTGAATCTACTACGTACAAAAAGAAAGGGTTTATGCGCGGTATCGGTCAAGGTGCAAGTATCATAGGCGGTTTTGTCGGCGGCCAGTTAAATAGGGTAGGCTATGGCGCAGAGCGTACATCGGGTGTTCTCTCCCAGCGGTTTGAAGGAAAATCACCAGAATGGCACAAGGAACACGAGAGGGCTTTTGAGCATTGTCAAAAAGAGGCTCAAGGACATTTTCGCCGCTGTCCCAATTGTAACAAGTACGTCTGCAACCTTTGTTGGAACGAAGACGAGGGACTCTGCGTATCTTGTGCTCCCAGGCAAGAAGTCTATGTAGCTCAAGCCCGTGCACAAGCTATGAAACGCAATATAGACGAAGCCAAGCAAACAACTACCGTTTGGCAAGGCAAAATTGAGAGTAAAACTACTATTTGTCCTTCATGCGGTAAGCCAGCTGGAACCGGCAAATTCTGCAACAACTGTGGAACTTCAATGGATTTAAAAGAATGCCCTAGGTGCGGCGCTCAGAATGCTCTAACAATTCGCTTCTGCAATAACTGCGGAATGAATTTAGCACAGACTGATGTCTCTACCGGCAAGTGTTCAGCCTGTGGAGAACAGAATGCTTCTGGCACAAAATTCTGTGGTAAGTGTGGAAATAAATTAGAGTAAAAAACATATAGTGACATCTAGTGATAAAAAATTCGGTAGATTAAATCTACCGAATTTTTTATCACTAATATTTTCGAGAGTGTTCACTAATATATATTAATATGTTATAATAGTAGCAACAAATAAGAAGGGGTTGCTATTATGGTTACGTGTAAAAACTGTAAATCCAAAAGGAATATAAAAAGCGGTATAGTAAAC
>Ga0123353_10001410_pt1 | contig 29356 bp, 19 predicted proteins | sample TergutLab28metaG_3_FD_92763 | JGI IMG/M metagenome (GOLD analysis project Ga0123353, IMG submission 92763) | Labiotermes labralis P3 segment gut microbial communities from Petit-Saut dam, French Guiana - Lab288 P3 | ecosystem: Host-associated > Arthropoda: Insects > Digestive system > Gut ...
CCGGGGACGTACTCGCGGAGTTTTTCGAATTCGCGCCCCTTGCCCATGGCCCGCTGGACGTGGCTGCCGTAGTCACCGCGCGTGAGAAACAGGGCGGCCACGTGGCGGCGTTCGGCGAGCAGGTTGGGGTACACGCGAAGCTGGCACGTGACGGGAATCTGCCGCCGCACCGACCACAGGCCCAGAAAACTCGTCCGTTCGACGTGCACGGCCGACAGCGGAAACTGCCCGCGCCGGCTCGGGGTGCACGGCCAGGAGACGATCGACCACTCCTGTTCCCGGCTGAGTTTGACGGCCCGGCCTTCCTGCGGGCGGGGTTTGTACAACCGTTCCACGGCCTGTCCGAGGAGTTGCTGAAGGGCGGTCGGGTCGGCGATGTCCTGATCGGGTGTGACGAATGTCTCGTCCAGCGGAAGCGCCAGCCGCAACGGACGGCCGGCGTGTCGCGGGTCGGACAATCGGAGGTCGATCTGCCCGGCCGTGTCTTTGGACAACCTGACCACCGGCGGAACGGTGAGTTTGAGTTTGCGAAGCAGGTCGTACGACGCCACCGCGTCGGCGGCGGCCAGTCCCAGCACGACCACCGCGCCCAGCGCGAACACCGGCCACCACGCCGGAGCGGCCACCGGAACCAGCGACGCCGGCAGCAGCACGACGGCGACCAGCAGCAGCAGTCGATTCCGCGGAACGATCACACCTCGTGTCGCGGGCGTCCCGCCCGCGTGGTGCGTTCCATTGGCCTGGGCGGTGGAAGACGTCACGCCTGTTTCGCCACTTCGCGTGGGCGAGACGCCCACGGGACGCGCGGGCAGGATGCCCGCGACACGATGTGACGGTTCTGTCACCGGGGCACCGCCACGCTTTGGAGGAGGGTCGAGATCACTTCGGGCAGCGTGAGTCCTTCGATTTCGTACTCCGGCCGAAGCACCATGCGATGTTCCAGCACGGCCTGACAGACGTTTTTCACGTCGTCGGGCGTGACGAAATCGCGTCCGGCCAACGCGGCCGTCGCCCGGGCGGCCAGCAGCATCGCCTGCGTGGCGCGGGGCCCTCCGCCGACGAGGATGCTGTCGTGCGACCGCGTCGCGCGAACGATGTCCACCACGTACGCCAGCAGGTCCTCCTTCACGAACACGGCGTCGAGGCACTGGCGGAAGAAGACCAGTTGCTCCGCCGTGATGACCGGTTTCACGCTGTCTCCGGCGAGTGTCGACTCGGGGCTTTGCCGCGAGACCATCCGCCCGGCCAGCAGCAGTTCCTCCTCGCGCGTGGGGCAGTCCATGCGGATTTTGAGCATGAACCGGTCCTTCTGGGCCTCGGGCAGCGGGTAGGTGCCCTCGTATTCGATGGGGTTCTGCGTGGCGAAGACGATGAAATTGGGCGGCAGTTCGTGGGTCGCGCGGTCGATGGTGACGGTGCGTTCCTGCATCGCCTGGAGCAGGGCGGCCTGTGTCTTGGCCGGGGCGCGGTTGATTTCGTCCGCCAGCAGGAAACTGGTGAACACGGGCCCCTTGACCAGCGTGAAGCGGTTGTGCTGAAAGTCGAAGACGTTGGTTCCGGTGATGTCGCTGGGCATCAGGTCGGGCGTGAACTGGATGCGGGCGAACTCGCATCCGAGCACTTTGGCCAGCGTGCGGACCAGCAGCGTTTTCGCCACGCCGGGCACGCCCTCGATCAGGGCGTGGTTTCCGGTGAAGATGCTCACCAAGGCCGCGTCGACCACGGCGTCCTGCCCGATGACGACCTTGCCGACCTCCGCCCTCGCCGCCGCCAGCACGGCCTTGAGCCGCTCCATCCGCTCGGCCGACGCTGTTCGTGTGGTGTCCTGTGTGATGTCCATAGTGACTGTATCATAAACACATTCCGGCGAAATTGCACGGGTCGTTCGAGGGAACGCTTTGGAAGAAAATAGTACTCCCTGTCACGGCGATTTTCCGATACACTAGATATCTACTTTACAAAACAGGGAGCGTTGTATGGTGTTCGAACATGTTCATCGGTTGGGTCGTTCGTTCCGGTCCCGGTTGGGTTCGATGTCGGCGTCCGCGCTGGACGAACCGTACTTTGAAGGCCTGGAGGTCCGCCAGTTGCTCGATGTGACCTCCGAGGATTTCGATCTGATCCGCGAACTGTACTCCGGCCTGAATCTGTCGGAGGACATGGGCGAGTACCACATCATCGAAATCGACGCCACCGAACTCTCCGAAACCGCCCTCCGCGACGCCATCCTCGAAGCCGGAGGAACCGACGAGAACGACCTGATCGTCATCCGCACGACCTCGTCGCTGAATACGATCACCCTCAGCGGCGGCGAACTGGTCATCGACATCGACGCGGGCGAGTTCGGCAGCGTCACCATCGTCTCCCTCGGCGACGTGCCGCTGACGATCGACGCGGGCGGCCAATCCCGCGTGCTGACCGTCGGTGAAGACGCCGAGGTCGAACTGGCCGGACTGACGCTCACGGGCGGCCTGGCGAGCGAGACCGATCTCGCCAACGGCGACGACGGCGGCGGAATCTATAACCTGGGCGCCCTGACGCTTACGGGGTCGACGGTGACCGCGAATTCCGCCGACGGCAGCGGCGGCGGAATTTACAACCTGGGCACCCTGGTGGTGACGGACTCCTCGATCACGGAAAATACCGCCGACGCGGGCGGCGGAATGTATAACCTCGGCGTTCTGGCGGTGTCGGACTCGGACATCGCGGGTAATGTGGGCGGCGGCATCGTCCACGACAGCACCGGCACGCTGGCGGTCCGGGACTCGACGATCCAGGGGCATGCGGGGGTCGGCATCGCCATCGCCGTCGACAACACCGGCAACGTGACGGTGTCGGGTTCGACCCTCGAGCACAATGGCGGCGGCATTGTCCATTCCGGCGGAGGCACGCTGACGGTGACGAACTCGACGATCTCGGACAATGAGGGGGTCGGCATCGCCATCGACGTTGACAACACCGGCAACGTGACGGTGACGGATTCGACCCTCGAGCGTAATAGCGGCGGCGGCATCGTCCACGACGGCGGAGGCACGCTGGCGGTCAGGAGTTCGACGATCCAGGAGCACGAGGGGGTCGGCATCGCCATCGGCGCCGACAGCACCGGCAACGTGACGGTGACGGGTTCGACCCTCGAGTATAATGTCGGCGGCGGCATCGTCCATCGCGGCGGAGGCACGCTGGCGGTGACGGACTCGACGGTTTCGAACAATGACGGCGGCGGCATTTATATCGGTGAGGAAAGCACCGGCAACGTGACGGTGACGAATTCGACCGTGGCGAGCAATGTTGCCGGCGGCATTCTTCATTTCGGCAGCGGCGCGTTGACGGTGAGGACGACGTCGGTCATCGAAGGCAATGACGGCGGCGGCATTTATATCGGTGAGGAAAGCACCGGCAACGTGACGGTGACGAATTCGACCGTGGCGAGCAATGTTGCCGGCGGCATTCTTCATTTCGGCAGCGGCAACGTGTCCGTGACGAGCCTGGCCTCGGTCCAGGACAACGGTGTCGGCATCGTCAACGCGGGCAGCGGGGCCGTGACGGTGACGCAAGCGGACGTCGCGAACAATACGGGCGTCGGCATCGTCAACCGGGGCAACGGAACGGTGACGGTGACGGCGGACACCTGGATTATCCAAAACGGAGGCGGCGGCATCGTCAACGAAGGCGCCGGGACCGTGACGGTGGCCGATTCGCTCATCGAAGACAACGGGCGGGGCGGCATCTTCAACGAGGGCAGCGGAACGGTGACGGTGACGGGAACGGCCATCGCGTCGAATAACGACGAGGAGGAAGGCGTCGGCATTTACAACGGTCCGGACGGCACGGTGTCTCTGAGCGGTTCGTCGGTGATGCGGCATGGCGGAACCGAGGGGGGAGGCGGCATCGTCAATCACGGCACCCTGACGCTGACGAACTCGACGGTGGCGGACAACACCAATCCCGGCGGCGAGGGCGGCGGCCTGTACAACACGGGCGGTGTGACGATCACGGGGTCCACCTTCGCGCGGAACACGGCCTTGGCCGGCGGTGGAATCTACAACGACGGCACCCTGACGATGACGGGAACCACCGTGTCGCACAACACGGCCGACACCGGCGGCGGCGTGTATAACATCGGCACCCTGACGATGACGGGGGCCACCGTGTCGCTCAACACGGCCGACGCCGGCGGCGGCGTCTACAACACCGGCACGGCGGCGCTGACGAATCTCCTGATCGCGGAGAACACGGCCAGCGGCAGTTCCGGACTCGGAGGCGGGGTCTACAACGCCGGAACCATGACGGTGACGAACGCGACGATCACAAAAAACACGGGCCAGGGACTCTATGGTCATTCCGGCACCATCACGCTGGTGAACAGCATCGTCGTGAACCATGCCGCGGGCGACATCTTCGTGGCCGAGGCGTCCACGATCGTTGGCTACAACAACCTGACCACGTTCGCGCAATGGGGCGGAGATTCCGAGAACAACCTGGCGTATGACGCGACCCGGCCGCTGTTTTTCGACGCCGGAGGCGGCAATTACCGTCTGTTGCCCGAGTCGCAGGCCGTCAATGCCGGAAGCAACGCGCGGGCGCTCGTCGCGGGACTGGACTCGACGTCGCGGGACCTGGCCAACAAGGCGCGGATTTTCGACGGGATCATCGACATCGGCGCGTACGAGTGCGACATGCTGCCGTGCAACCCCCTCACCATCGGCGAGGGGACGACCAACAACGGGACGCTTTCGGCGGCCAACGCCTACAGCAATTACTGGAAGTTCACGCTCGACGGGCGGTCGATCGTGGCGTTCGACTTCACCAGTTTTTCCGGGCTGACGGTGAGGCTGATCGGGGCCGACGGAGTGTCGCAGACGCTGAGCACGGCGGCTTCGACGGTCCGGCTGGACGCGGGGACGTATTACGTGTCCGTCACGTCGGCGTCGGCGGCCAAGACGTACACGGTCAACGTGCTGACCAAGGGCGAGGTGAGCATCCTGACGCCGAGCGCGTTGGTGAAGCCGGTGACGAAACTGGCCGCACCGAAAACGGCGGTGGGCGCGCAGCTCGTCGTGTTGACCTGGAACGCTTCGGCCGGAGCGGACGGGTACTGGGTGGAGTGGTACGTGAAGAAAACGCTGGTCGGAAGCGGATGGGTCTCCAACAGCGCGGCCGCGGGGACGGCGATTTCGACGACGATTCGCGGCCTGACACCGGGCGTGTCGTACTCGTTCCGCGTGTACACGACCACGGTCGACGGGACGCGATCGGCGAAGTACGCGAGCAAATCGGCAAAAACCAGGGCGATTCCGTCTCCGCAGAAGGCCAAGGCGACGGCGGGGTCCAACGGCAGCCAGATCACGGTCGCGTGGCAGTCGCCCAAGGCCAGCACCGTTCCGCCGGACATGGAGATCGTCAGCTACAGGGTGTACAGCAGCACCGGCACGGTCCTGGCCACCATCACCGCCACCCCAGGCACCACGTCGTACTCGAACTCGCGCACCGGTCTTTTCCCGCGAACATCGTACACCTTCTACGTGGTCGCGGTGTACAGGCCCAAGGCCGGCGGGGCCAATGTCGAGTCGAACAAACCCGTCAAGGTGAGGACCACGACCAAGAAGGCGACGCTGGCCACCCCGAAGGCCGCCAAGGCGGTCGTCGGCGACATCGGCTTGACGAACCTGACGCTCCGCTGGAATTTCCTCTCCGGCGCCACCGGATTTACGGTGACCTGCAAGCAGGGCAAGAACACCATCACGGTAAGCACCGGCACGGGCGGAAACGCGACGTGGGTGCGGGACGCCTCGAACAACATTGTCGGCATCACGATTACGGGACTGTCGGCGGGGCTGAAGTACGACTTCACCGTCCGCGCGACGAACAGCTCGCGGAACACGGTGTCGATGGCGATGAAGAGGTCGCTCAAGACCACGAAGTTCCCCGCCACCAAGACGCCGACGATTTCCTCCTCGCCCACGGCGTCCGGGGTCATGCTCCAGTTGATTCAGCCGGCCCTTCCGCCCGGCGTGACCGGCGGGGTCAGGTACGAACTGTACTACACCACGACCAAGGGCTTGAAACCCGGTGCCGACGGATGGACGAAAATGTCGGCCGGTGACGAGGAGGGCGTCTCGGTGCAATTCGTCGGCACCAACGCCGTGGTCGCGGGACTGGAGTCCGGTCAAACGTACTACGTCTACGTCCGCTCCATCTGGACCCTCAACGCGGCCGTGTACACGAACTCCGGTGTGCTATCGTTCAAGACGCTGTAAGACGGAAAATTCGAAATCCGAAGCACGAAATCCGAAACAACTCGAGACTGTAGCGTTGTAGATGTGTGGCTTCGACTCGGACAACAACCGAGCGGCCTCCCCGGTCTCGCGACGAAGAGCCAGTACGCAGCCGCGGAGCGGCGTCTAATATAGCCCAAGCGGGCTCCGCGAGCCCTGGGTTTGCAGTTTTTTTCTTTTATAACCGTTTGCTCGCGCCACTGGCCGAATGTCAAGCCGCCGCACACATACGGCGGCCCACAACGCACGCTGTTCCCCTGTGGGCGCTGTTGGAAGCCGCATACAACGCGTGCCTGGCTTCGGCCTGTGGCGTCTGCGAACGGTTATATAAAAAAAAGAACCGCGTACCCAGGGCTATACTGGACGCCGCTCCGCGGCTACATGCCGCCACTTCAACGCGAGGTCGGGAAGGCAGATTCATTCGTCTGCAACATCGAAAATACACACCTACAACGCTACAGTCTCAATATGTTTCGAATTTCGGAATTTGGCGGCTTCGCCGCCATTCGCCGGCCTTGCCTGAATACCTCCGCCGGGGTATGCTGTGGTCATCATGGCTATGCGTGAGACCGTCGCCGAAAATTTGTCGCGGGTTCGCGAGCGGATCGCGGAGGCGTGCGTTCGCGCGCGGCGCGAGCCGTGCGACGTGACGATGGTGGCCGTCACGAAAACCGCGCCCCTCAATGCCGTCCGCGCCCTGATCGAACTGGGCGTGAACGACCTGGGCGAAAGCCGCGTCGGACCGCTACAGGAACGGGCGGCGGAACTGGCGCCGGAACTGCCGACGCTCGCGCCCGGGCGGCCGGTGCGGTGGCACATGATCGGGCACGTGCAGCGGAACAAAATCAAAACCGTCCTCGACGCGGGCGTGGACGTCGTCCACAGCGTGGACTCGCTGCGCCTGGCCGAGGAGTTGAACGCGCGGGCGGAGAAAATTGGCCGGCGGCTGGCGGTGATGATCCAGGTGAACTGCTCGCGCGAACCGCAAAAATTCGGCGTGGCCGTCGGCGCGGCGACGGCGTTGGGCGAGATGGTCGCGTCGCTCCGGTACGTTCGGCTGATGGGACTGATGACCATGGGCCCGCTGTCGGCGAACCCCGAAGCCTCGCGCCCCGCCTTCGCCCGCCTGCGCGAACTGCTGGACGACATGCGCCGCGACGGGGTCGGCGGACCCGACCTGCGACACCTCTCCATGGGCATGAGCCAGGACTACCCCGTCGCCATCGAGGAAGGCGCGACGATCCTGCGAATCGGCTCGACGCTGTTCGAATGATCGGTTTTTCGAGACGATAGCATCGTTACAGTTTTTTGATCTTTCGATTTCGCAAAGACCGAGCGGGATTTCACGGTCGTTTTCCTGTCGCCAGCAAACCGGCCATGAGCGCCATCGCGATGGCGGCCAGGCCCGCGCCGATGCCGAAAGCTAAGGTTCGGCCGGTGTCGCCGCCGAAGCGCGCGGCGGCCCAGGTCCAGAACAGGCCGAAAATCAGACTCGCCGGCAGCGTGGCCGCGCCAACGAAACCGTGATAGAACCCAAAGGCCGTCCCGCGACGCTGACTGGGCACGAAGTCGGCCACCAGGGCTTTCTCCGCGCCCTCGGAGAATCCGTAGTACGCGCCGTACAGCAGCACCAACGCCCAGAACAGCCACAACGCGTCCGTCGGCGCCAGCGCCAGCCCGAGGTACACCAGCGTGTAAATTCCCCAGCCCAGCAGGATCATCGGCCGCCGGCTCAGGCGGTCCGCCAACAGCCCGCCGGGAATGCTGAACGCGATTTTCGACACGTGCAACGCGATCCAGAGCGTCATGATCTGGAGCAGTCCCAGGCCGAAATATTGATAGCCCAGCAGCAGGATGAACATGTCCGAACTGTTGCCCAGCGCGAAGAGCGTGACGGCGACGAGGAACCAGGTAAATTTTCGCGGGAGCGGTGTTTTGTCGCCGTCGCGGCCGTCGGACGCTTTGGCGGCCGGGGCGATCTCGCGGACCTTCCACGCCAGGGCGATCATGGCGGCCAGTCCCGGAACGACGGCCAGCGCGAACAGCCACCGCATGGCGTCCATGATTTCGGGCGCGACCTCGCCCATCGCGTCCGATGCGACGTGGTGCGACCACAGGTTCACCTCGTGCCCCCAGATTCGCGACGAATAGTGGTTGAGCGCGAAGAAGATGACGATGGCCGCCGCCGGCCCGAGCACCGCGCCGGTGTGGTCCATCGCGCGGTGGAAACTGAAGGCCAGTCCTCGGGATTCGGCGGCCACGCTGTCGCCGATGAGGGCGTCGCGCGGGGCGGTTCGCAGACCTTTGCCCACGCGGTCAAAGAATTTGAGCGCCACCACGTGCCCGACGCCGGCCGCCAACGCCATCACGGGCCGGGCCAGCGAGGACAGTCCGTAGCCCCAGAGCACCAGGGCCTTTCGTTTGCCGAGTCGGTCGCTGATGCGGCCCGAGAAGAGTTTCAGCACCGACGCGGTCGTTTCGGCGATGCCTTCGATGAGTCCGACCCACAGGGCGGCCTCGGCCCCGCCGACCATCCCGGCCACGAAAATCGGCAGCAGCGGATTCATCATCTCGCTGGAGAAATCGGTCAGCAGGCTGACCCACCCCATGGCCATCACGTTCCCGCGGAGGTTCCGCCAGGGGCTGGAACGGAGACGTTTCCCGGATGCGGCAGCATGTGTGTTTTCGTTGGTTTCGTTCACCAGTGACGCTCCGTCGAGAGCCAATAGCCAGTAGCCAGTAGCCAATAGGGTTTGCGGTGCGCGACGGTAAAATCACACACCACGTTCGAGAGAGTGGTCTTGCGGCTTCGCTGACTCATGGATCGAATTCTCATTTGCACTCCGGCAGTATATTCTGATTTATGGCCGACTTTGCCATACCTATTGGCTACTGGCTATTGGCTATTGGCTTTTTTCAAAAAGATCATCGCTTTCACCACATCGTCCGCATAGTCGGCGACGAGTTCGAACGCTTTGCCGGTCTGGGCGAAGTCGAATTCGTGCGTGACCATGGCGTCGAGGTTGACGGCGCCGGCGGCGATCAGTTCGATGGCGTCGGCGGCGCAGTGGTTTTGTCGGCGGACGTTGTGGAGGGCGAGTTCCTTTCGCCGCATGACGTCGGGGCGGAGGGCGACGCGGTCGGCTTCGGGGATGCCCACGAGCATCAGCCGCCCGCCGGGGGCGAGCAGGTCCAGGGCGTGGTCGATGGTCTCCTGTTCGCCGGCGCACTCGAAGGCGGCGGCGAACCCCAGCGGGCACTCCTGCCGCAGCGTGGCGGGCAGGTCGAGTTGGCGGGGGTTGCCGCCCCAGTCGGCCCCCATGCGTCGGGCCATCGCCAGGCGGTTGTCGCGAAGGTCGGTCACGTACACGGGCCGCTCGGGCTGGTCGGCCTTGACCGCCGCCAGCACGCTCAGGCCGATCGGCCCACAGCCGAGAATCAGCACCGGCGCGGGCGTACAACGTGGCGCGGGCGTCTCGCCCGCGTTGTGCGTTCCATTGGGCTGGGCATTGGAGGACGTCAAACCTGCTTCGCCGATTCTGCCCATTTCGCCGATTCGCGCGGGCAGGATGCCCGCGGGACACGCGGGCGAGACGCCCGCGCCACACGTCTCGCCCGTGCTACGCACCCACAGCCGATACGCGTACAGACCAATCGCGAACGGCTCAGCCAGCGTCGCCTGCACGAACGTCATGGTGTCGGGGATGGGAAAACAGCATCGTGCGGGCAGGATCAGGAATTCCGACAGGGCGCCCTCGGCCTGCCCCGGACAGCCGAGGAACCGCTGGCGGCGGCAGGTGTTCTCGCGGCCGGCGAGGCACTGGTCGCACTGCCCGCACGCGATGAGCGGATCGACGGCCACGCGGTCGCCCACCGCCAACACCGGCGGTGGCGAACCGTGCTCCGCCGTGTCGGGTTCCGGTGCGGCCGGACCCACGGCCACCACCGTGCCCGCGCACTCATGCCCGACCGTGAACGGATATTGCACCACCTGGCTGCCGATGCGTCCCGTGCGATAATAATGCATGTCGCTGCCGCAGACGCCCACCACCTCCACGCGCACCACCACCTCGCCCGGCCCCGCCTCGCCCGGCCCAGCCACCTCGTCAATCCGAACCTGCCGAATGCCTGTAAGTCTCGCCGCTTTCATGGACATCATCATACGCACGGGAACGGGCGGGGTACACGGGAAAACGGCATCCGGCGGGGTCTTTCCTTTCTTCCGAACGGCACGATTTTTTTACCACAGGCACAGAGACACAGATCACGAAACTTTTCGTTACTATGACGAAACTTTTCGTTGACATGACGAAGACCTTCGTGATATGCTTCGCATAATGGATGTCGCCACTCAAGGAGAAACGATGAAGAAAACGCCACAGGTTCGCCCGACCGACGCCGAGTTGGAAATTCTCGGTGTGCTCTGGAAAATCGGCCCCGCCGGCGTCGGGCAGGTGCACAAGCGTCTTCACGCGGAGAAGGGGACCGCGTACAACACCACGCTCAAGCTGATGCAGATCATGCACGAGAAAGGCCTGCTGGCACGCGACGAATCGCAGCGGCCTCAGATGTATTCCGCGGCCACCGCCGAGGAAAAACTTCAACAACACCTGGTCCGCGACCTCCTCCGTCGCGCCTTCGGCGGTTCGGCCCGCAAACTCGTCGCCGCGCTGACCGCCACCGACCTCAGCACCGTCGAGAAAGAAGAAATCCGCAAACTGTTCGACAATTCAGGCAACTCAGGCCACGTAAAAAAGGAGAAGAAACCATGATCGAACACCTTCTTCATCTGTTGTCGGGCGATCTTGGCCGGCGCATCGGCTGGTCGCTGCTGCATTTTCTTTGGCAGGGGGCCGTGGTGGCTGCGCTGCTTGGCGTCGCGTTGCCGGTGCTTCGTGCGGCGCGGCTTCGTTACGTGGCGGCCTGCGCGGCGATGGTTGCGTTGCTGACGCTGCCGGTGCTGACCGCGGTGCTGATTGCACCGTCACCGCGCGCGAGCGACGTGGGGCTGAATGCGGCTAACACGAACACGCCAATCGCCTCGTTGCCGCCGGACATGGAACGGACGTTGACTTGGAATGCGAACATGACCGCCGAAAATTCCACGCCGGCCGTTTCGCCGCCGCCGGAATCGCCGTCGCAACCGTGGTTCCCTCGCGTCGACACCTTCCTGCCCTGGGCCGTGCTCGCGTGGCTGGCGGGCGTCCTGGCCCTGTCGCTCTGGCACGCGAGCGGATGGATGGTCCTCCACCGCTTACGCCGCTCAGGCCGTCCGGTCGAAGGGGCGTTGGCGAACCTGTTCCAGCGATTGCTCAAGCGTCTGGGCGTCAAACACGCGGTTCGCCTGCTCGAATCCGCCGCCGTCCGCACCCCGGCCGTCATTGGCTTTTTGCGGCCGGTGATTCTCTTCCCCGCCAGCGCATTGACGGGCCTGAGCACCGCCCAGATCGAAGCCATTCTCATTCACGAACTCGCCCACGTCCGGCGATGGGACGGTCTGGCGCGGAGAATCCAAGCCGCCGCCGAGACGGTGCTCTTTTTCCATCCCGCCGTGTGGTGGGTCTCCGCCCGCATGACGCAGGAAAGCGAAACCTGCTGCGACGAAATCGCCGTCGCCATGAGCGGCGACCGTCAAAGCTACGCCCAGGCCCTCGCCCAGGTCGCGGGCGCCTGGCCGGAACTCGCCCCGGCCGCCTCCGGCGGAAAACTGCTCCCACGACTCCGCAGAATTCTCGGCGTCACCACCGAAACGCGAACCTGGCGGGCCGCGGCCGGCGCGACGGCGGCCCTGATCGTCCTCGGCGTGATCCTCGTTGTCTCCTGCACAAACAACGAGGCGGAAATACCGGGCGAGACGAATGCAGCGGAATCGGTTGGCCATGACGACAACGGTCGAGACCAACGAGAACGTAAGGACTTCAACGTCTACATCGGCGGCGAAATCGCAAGGCCGGGCGCCTTCCATCTTACCGACCGTCCCATCAACGCCAGGCAGGCCATCGCGGCGGCGGGAGGTTTGACGTCCGACAGCCAAAAGAAGAATATGATCGTCCGCCTCTACCGACGCGACGAGCAGAACCGCGAAAGCATCTCCGAGATGAACGCCGACGCCCTCCTCCTGGGACAGATTCCCGACGTGCACCTACAGGACCACGACCTGCTCCTCGTGCTCGACGCCGACAAGGTCGGCAAGGCCAATCTGGACGCCCGGCACACCATCATCGCCGCCCCCAGAGCGGGCGAGCCTGGCGAATTCTACATCCATGGCGAAGTGAGAAGGCCCGGCGTGTACTCGCTCACGGGAATGCTGACGGTCAAACAGGTCCTGCTGACCGCGGGCTTCGCCCCGGAGGACGCCGGACAGACCGTGCTCATGTTCCATCGCACGGGAAAAATCACGCGGGGACCCATCACGCCCCATCCGACCGACGAAAACGTGTATGTGGGGACCATGTCATCGACTGGTGAATCCTTCAATCTCGACCCGGCGACGCTGTTCGACGGTTCCGCGGCGGATCGGTTCGTGCAGCCGGATGACGAACTGGAGGTGATGACCTACGAACAGTTTGAGGAGAGCATGCGTGCCTGGCAGGAGGCCGCCGAAGCCGGGATTCCTGCCCGATTCGTAGCCACCATGTCACGAACCCGCGAGCTATGCACCGCCATGTTCGTCTACGCCGCCGACAACCATGGAACGTTCCCGCCGGACCTTGAAACGCTCGTCACGAAAAATATCCTGAAACCCGACCGCCTGTACAACCTGAACATGCCCAGCCGCAAACCGGGATACGTGTACGTCAGGCCGACAAAGGCGTGGGAAGAGTACGAGAACGCGGGGACGGTCGTCGTCATCTACGACAATTACGACACCTGGCCTGAAGACGGCATCGTCGTGGGGTTCCTCGACGGCCATGTGGAACTCGTCAAGTCGGAAGCGGCGTTTACGAAACTGCTCGTCACCGGTGCCGGTGTCCTCAGGCCCGCGGCGCTGGGCGTCACGCAAGCCGCGTCGGCACCGTCGTCGGCACCGTCGAGGGACCTTTCCTCCGAGGCTCCGACGGTCATTCTGGAAGTTCACGGCGAAGGGGAAACCTCCGAGAAGGCTGTGTTCCGTTTTTCCGACACGGATGAGACATTGGCCAATTCCGAAGCCCTCTACAAAGCTCTCAAAGCCCGGTTCGATGCCCTCACCGCGGACGAGGCGGCCGATGGCCGTGTCGTCATTGAGTACCACAACGCCCGATGGCCGTTTCTTGTGAACGCGTACAACCAGGCCGCTCGGGCCGGGTTTCAGAACAAGAACATTTTCTTCCGACAGGGACAGGGCAGCGACGAGGAGCGGCGAAACAAGCTTTTGGCGAAAATCGCGGACGACACGCAACGTATCGCGAAGCTCCGGACGCAGGAAATCGCGGCCCAAGCCGCCGTCGAGGCGGCGGACAAGGAAGACCTTCGCAACAGCCCCGAAGTGCTCTATGCCCTGGATGTCGATCTGGAAATTCGCGCCTTGAAACAAAGCAAGGTGCACATGGAAACCCGGTACGCGAATCTTCTCCGCCAGTTCGGCCCGAATCATCGCGATGTGCAGGCGGCGAATGAGCAAATTGCCTTTCTCGCCCAGCGGATCGCGGATGGCCAAACGACGGTGATTGTGCGGACGGTCAACAGCATCAAGCCCAATCGCCAAGCCGTGCTGGAGAGCATCCAGGAACAATTGCGGACGACCCTTCGGAGCCTGGAGGAAAACGAGAACCAACTGAAGGCCATCCCAGGAGAAAATTGACCGCGGAGACACAGAATAATTTATGAAGACTGTAGCAACGTAGATGTGTGATTTCGGCGCGGAAGACGAATAGACCGGCCTCCCCGGTCTCGCGTCAAAGCCGCCGGCACACAGCCCCAAGGGGCGACGTTGGAAAACTTTCACGGGTCTCGCGATCCCGAATCCCATGATCCCGTTTTCCGTGTTTTTCTTGTTGCTTCCCGCAAACGCGGCTATCGTATAGCGATGCGTTGGAACATCTTCATTCTGTGCCTGCTGGCCGTGTCGTGCGGACTGATTTCCGTGGGGCTGCTGGGGTGCGGTCAAAATGCGGCGGGGAATGGGCCGTTTGTGTGGAGCGAGCATGCGCGGCGGACCACGCCGCCGGCGGCGGTCGGCGTTGAACCGTTCGACCTCGGCAAACCGGACCTCGTGCTGCTGATCACCGGGCGGAACAACGGGCAGTTGGAAATCTGCAACTGCGCCGGCGAGGCCATGCCCGGCGGGCTGTCGCGACGCGGCGGGCTGTTCGTCAGCTACCGACGCGCCTTCCCCCAGACGCTCGCGGTGGACGTCGGCGATTTTTTGCCCGCCCAGCCGGACGAACTGCGAAACGACGCCCTCGCGCGGGCCTACGCGCTGCTGGCGTACGACGCCCTGGCCGCCGGCGACCAGGAATTCGCCGTCGGGGCGGAGGAATTGCAGCGGCTGGCGGACGACCACGCGCTGCCGGTCTTCTCCACCGAGGTCACGCTGAAACGGCTGGACGTGCCCGCGTCGGTCGCCAAAACGGCCGCCGGGCGGCGGGTGGTGTTTTTCTCCGCCGTCGAGGAGGACGCGTTTCGTTTCCTGCCACAGCCGGTCCGCCCGGCGTTGATGTGGCGGGAGCACACGCTGGCCGAGTCGCTGGCGGCGGTGGGAGAGGAGGATTTCGTCGTGGTCGTCGCGCACGGCGGAGACGCGCTGGCCGACCGCGTGGCCGTGCTGGGCCGAGTCAACCTGATCCTGCGGGCCCACACCAGCCAGAGCGATCCGCAAATTCGCTTCGCCAACTCCGTGCCGGTGGTGAAGGTCGGCGGATCGGACTTCGTGGGTGCGCTGGCCGTGAAATTCGATCCCGGCGCCGGCCCCCGCGTGTCCTCGCGCAACCTGGAGCTTCGCGTCGAAGCCGTGGACGCCCGCTGGCCCGCCGACGCGCGCGTCTTCCAGGTGTACCAAGCCTACGCCCACGCGGACATGCGGCGGGTCCTGGACGCGGACAAACCCGAGGGTCTGACGTACGTGCCCTCGGCCACGTGCGGGGCGTGCCACACCGCCGAATTCGCCGGCTGGCAGAAGTCCCGCCACGCCCGCGCGTACAAAACGCTCACCGACATCCGCCGCGAGGGCGACCCCAACTGCCTGATGTGCCACACCAGCGGGTTCGGCACGGCCCGCGGGTTCACGACGATCAAACAGACCCCCCGCCTGGCCAACGTGAACTGCCAGTCCTGCCACCGCTTCAACCTCATCGCCGGCCGACACGGCGACAACCCCGCCCCGCGGCCAGACCGGCCTGATGAAAAAGTCTGCACCAGTTGTCACACCCCCGTGACGGCGCCGAATTTCAACTTCGGAACGATGAAATCAAACGTGCATTGAATTCGCGGTGAACATACAGGCCGTCAGCCGGGCGTTTTCTTTTCGTGCTCGGCGGTTCGGGCGGAGCGGAGTTGTTCGGTTTCGACGATGCCCTCGGCGTAGGACAGCATTTTGTCCATGAATCGCTGGCGCATGTCGACCGGCATCGCGCGCGACAGCGTGACGAACCGCCGTTCCTCCTTGGACAGTTCGGCGCCCGATCCCTCGTCGAGGTTCGCCGCGCGAAGCAGACGGGCGATCTGTTTTTCCACCGATTCCGGCGGGGGCCAATCGGCCGAGTCGTCCCCCAGCCAGTCCGCCGGAACGCCGAACACCCGCGCCAGACGCACGCCCAGCGCGAAACCCGGCTGCGAACCTTCCCGCACGACTTTGCGGATGTTCTCAGCCGTCGCGTCGGCCAACGCGGCGATTTCCGCGTACGATCGGCCGCCCTTGAGACGTTCGAGTTTTTCGGCTAAAGTCACCACTCCATGCTACCCGTGATTCCGGGACAATAAAGTTTTTCTCGAAAAATCTAAAAAAGTGATTGAAATACCTATAATACGTGCGTATTATCCGTACTTGTCCTTGTCGCAATCGCACGGATACGTGGTGCGTTTTGAGATCAGGGCCTCCGCCTTCTCGTGATGTGAGCGTTTGCGTTTGCGTTACGAGAAGGTATATGCCATGATTTTGGGACGCAGGCGGTGCGGTGCCTACCGAGAGTGTTTCATTTTTGTGCTCTTGAGGGGGATTTTGTACATCAAGGTAACAGGAGCGCGGCGTTCGCGCAAAAAATGAGACCTAACGGGTCAAAAAAGGAGTAGCGTATGAAGAGGACGATGGTACTGGCGTTGGTGATGTGTGGCCTGGTTGTGGGATCGGCGCAGGCGGGGATGGTTTGGGACAGAACCCAAGCCTCGCTCGGAGACGGCACCTTTCTGGTGAATGGCAGCAGTACTTTCTGGAGCGATGCCGATGTGTGGGTGATGGAAAGGCCCATTACCTATCGATCCCCGTTGATCCGAAGTACTCCGCTGGTGAAACCGGACGATTTTGACGTTTCCGACGCCAGCCGGTATCACCTGGCTGCGGAAATTACTCCGCACCGGGATTGGCTGCAGAAACTTTCTGTCAGCAACGACGCGGTCTGGATCAGTGTCAATGAGCGTGGAAGCATGCCCGATGTCGACACGAATTCGGGTCTGTACGCCATCATGATCTACAATGTCGGCGATGATGACATTGCATTGAGGACAAACGAGCAGGATGGCAGTTTCATACCGATCAGAGCCAATGTGGATCTCTACTTCACGGCGGATAACTTCTTGGGCGGAAACGGCATGGCGGCGTTGTATTTCAACGGCGATGCGGTGACGGAAGACGACAATGGCCTGTGGGGCAATTTCGAAACTGCCGCAGTCCAGCTTTTCAGGAACCAGTATGAGCTCCACTTCTACGTGGATCTCCAGCCGGGCGAGAACTGGCTGTACCTGGACGCGACGAGCTTCTACGGTCCGGCGGGCGTGATCTTCGCCGGCAACATGAGCTTCAGCTATGTCGGTGTTCCTGAGCCGATGTCGATGAGCCTGCTGGCCGTTGGCGCGATGGGCATGCTGATTCGGCGGAAACGCTAAGCGTTCCCACGAAAATGTAACAACTGGACTTTCCCAGTGTCGGAAGGGGTGCCTTGGATAGCCCAGGGCGGGCCTGTACGCAGGCTCGCCCTGGGCTTCGCTGTTTTTCCTTCGCGAGAATTCGCGGAATTCGCGGCCGAATTGAATCGGTCGTCATTTCGCCTCGCCGGCCGCCTGGATTTTCTTGATCGCGTCGGCGGCCTGGAGTCGCACGTCGCCGTTTTTGTCGGCCGTGGCCTCCTGGAGGGCGTCCAGGGCGGCGGGGTCTTTGAGCATGGACAAGGCCAGAGCGGCCATCATTCTCATGCGAAAATTCGGATCGTCCTTGAGCAGCGTCAGCAGAACCGGCGTGGCCGCCTTGTCGCCGTTGAGCCCGCAGCAGTACATGAACGTGAGCGACATCGACGGTTCGTCCGCCGGTTTGACGAGTTTGAACATGTCCTGCACAGGGAATTGCCCGCGGACGGCCAGGGCCTCCATGGCGTAGTTGACGGCCGCGATGGCCTCGGGGTCCTTTCGACCCGCCAGCCGCGTGACGTCCTCCATAAACGACTCGGGCAGCGGCAAACTCGGCCGCCGGGCCAGCACCAACATGCCCGCCTTGGCAACCCGATGCGACCGCGACGCCACCGCCCTGGCCGCCACCTCGCCCGCACGCGGATCGTCGATCCAATTCAGTACCCACTGCGCCAGTGGCGTCGCTCCCGGCTCGGCCGGGCGGGGCGACACGTGCGAATGCGCCAGGTCCGCGCCCGGGATGAATTTCGTCGGCGAACTGGAAAACGCCGCCAGGCCTTCCAGCACCTGCTCGGTGGTTACGGGGACGTACGTGATGAAATCGGGACGCCAGGGGAGTCCTTCGTACCTGGCGCGGCTGGGGTACCGCGAGCTCTTCTCTTTTTCGAGCACCAGCAGCGCCAGGTGGGTCGGCTTGAGGAAGTGCTGCGCGTAGGTGGCGAAGAAGAGGGCGCCCTTCTGGGCGGGGTGGTGGATGTCCACGCCCGGCGCGTCGGCGTCGCAGACGATGCCGTCAAACCCAATGGCGTCCAACTCCGGGTGCTCCTTCCAGTACGGGAAGGACGCTTTGGGAATGGCGATTTCCATCGTGTACCCCCAGGGTGTCAGGCGGCTGGCGGCGCGGGGTTTTTCCGCCGTTTGGCTGCTCTGCCAGATGAACGGTTCCCGCCAGGCCGGGTTGATGTCTCCGGCGACGAGCATGATCTGGCGGGTGTTTTCGCTGTTGGTGTCGGCGAACCGCTGCTCGGGCCCGCTGGCGTCGATGAACAGTTCGAGGTCGTCGCCGAGGTTGGGCGATTCCGGCGGCGCGTTGTTGAACAACGCCTGGTCGCGCACTTCGGCGAGGATATACAGGTAGTCCGTGTCGTGGGCGAAATACAGGGCGACGGAGCAGTCATCCCGGCCGAAGTATTTTCCGCGGCTTTCGTCGGACAGCGACCACATTTCGGGCCCGGGTTCGTGCTTGGTGAGGTCCAGCCGCCAGTGGGATTCGCCCCAGTCGTCGTCCAGGCCGTCGATGGTGATCGCGCCATCGGGCACGCGATAGGCGATCATCGTCACGCGGCCGTCCGGATCCACGTTGGTCGTCAGGTACGTGATGTCGTCCTCACCAGACACCGAGGGGCCACAGCCGCCCAACACCACACACACGCTCGCGAGAAGACAGGTGAATCGTAGCATGATCGTTTTCCTTATTGAAACGACAGGTCCGCGGCGGCCTCGCCGCCATGGCGGCATTGTATCGCCCGGCGAGGCGGTGCGAAAGATCATTCGATTTCGAATTTCTTGTCCTTTTCTCATTCGCGTGGACACACTACAATGGAGTGAGAGGAACGAGGGCCGAATATCCTCCAGAACGTGAGGCGGCATCGTGGCCGAAGTGAGTTTGAAACCCGTGGTGGAACGGACGCAACCCGACGACGGCGAGTTGCTGCGGCGTTATCTTGACGGCGACGGCGACGCGTTTGCCGCGCTGATGGAGCGGTATCGCAAGGAGTTGTATAATTTTCTGGTCCGGTTCACCGGAGACGCGGCCTTGGCGGAGGACGTGTTTCAAGAGGCGTTTCTCCAGTTGCACATCTCGGCCGGGGCGTTCGATCCCACGCGGCGGCTCAAACCGTGGTTGTTCACCATCGCCGCCAACAAGGCCCGCGACGCCATGCGAAGCCGCTGGCGCCGCCAGGCGGCCCCCCTGGACGCCACCGTCGGACGCGGAGAAGGCGACCGCATCAGCTACGCCGACCTCATGCCCGCACAAATTCCGTCCCCCGACGACGCCATGTTGAACCTTGAGGTCCGACAGGCCGTACAAAAAATAGTCGATAAGATGCCGGAGAATCTCCGCGTCGTTTTGCTGCTGAGTTACTTTCACGAGTTTCCGTACAAGGAAATCGCGGACATGTTGAATGTGCCTCTGGGCACCGTAAAATCGCGTCTCCACGCGGCGGTCAGGTATTTCGCCAAAGCGTGGAAAGCGACGGCGGAATCGCTATGACGAACAAGAACGACGAAGCCCTGCTGATTGACTTTCACCTCCGTCAGCTTGACGAGCCGCACGCGGGCGATGTGCGACGTCGGCTGGAGGAGGACGGACCGTTCGCGGCCGCGTCGCGGGACGTCGCCAACGCGCTCGGGGCGGTCAACCTGCTTCCCGAACGCGAACCACCGGCCGACCTGGTCGCCCGGACGATGGCCCGGATTCAGCGGGCCAAACAGGCCGGCGAGGCGTTCGCTCGCGAGGAGTTGGCCCGTCCGTTGGTTCGCCCGACGTTTTCGCTGCGCGAGGGGGCGATCGTGGCGGCCTCGTTGTTGATTCTCGCGAGCGTGTTCGTTCCCTCGGTACGCGAGGCCCGGCGTGTCGGGCGGGCGGGACAGTGCGGCGCGAACATCGGACAGATCGGAACGGGCGTCCAGGCGTTCGCCAACGCCAACAACGGGTTTTTGCCGTCGGCGGGCGGGGATTTCCGCTGGCTGCCGACCCGCGGCCGCGAATCGGGCGGCGGAGCCAATTCACGGGCGCTGTTCCTGCTGGTGCGTGAAAAATACGTCCCGCAGGTGGTGTTTCTGTGCCCGGCCGCTCCGTCGGATCAACCGTTCCAGATCACCTCGAACATGCAGGATTTTCCGGGGCATCGAAACATTCACTTCAGTTACCAGCACAGCGTGGGACCGCACCGACTCAGCCGCGAAGACCCGCAACTGGTGAACGTGGCCTCGGAAATGGTGATCCTCGCCGACGCGACGCCGTTCTACCAAAACCACACGTTCCGGGCCGACGACCCCGAGAGCGCCCTCAGCGAAAATCACGGCCGAACGGGCCAAAACGTGCTGTATTTGGACATGCACGTCGGCTGGACCAAGCGTCCCCAGTCCGGCGTGAAGGGCGACCACATTTACCTCGCCCAGGGCATCTACAGCTACTCCGGCGACGAAAAACCCGCCGGCCCCACCGACACGTTCCTGCTGCCGGCGCACTGCGGGGAGGAGTAACGTTCTTCAACAGGCGCTTCCCGATCTTAGAGCACTTCCAGATTGAACAGTTACATTTTTCAGCCGCGAATTACGCGAATTCTCGCGAAAATTCGCGCAATTCGCGGCTGAAAAATGTGTCAAGCCATCGTTAATCTGCTCTACACAAAAAGCCGCCGTCCATGAGAACGGCGGCCGTGTTCAGCGGATGCACCATGTTCGCATCTCCAAAAAAAAGGCCCCACCCAACCATGAAGGATTTACGGGCACAGGGGCCGGGATATCTCGTTCACGCTCGTCCTCAACACGAGCAACATGCTCTATATACATACTACGTTCGCCGACACGAATAGTCAATTTGTTTTCAACGGCCTGCGCAAAGAGCCAGTCGCTGAAAACATTCCGGCGATTCGATGGTTCCGACGTTCGATCGCGTCACATTCCCTTGGGGTTCGGTCCGTACTGGTTGTCGCCGGGGGCGCTGTCCTGCACGAGGAAAATCAGCAGGATGATAAACCCGGCGAAGGGAATGAGCCCGTACAGGATGCAGGCGCCGCTCCGGCCGGTATCGTGCATCCGACGCCAGAACACCGCGAGGCTCGGAATCAGCACCGCCAGCGGCCACAAGTACCAGCCGATAAAGGGAACCAGGCCAAACAACCAGGAGAACAGGTAAAATCCCCAATACTCGCTGCGCCGCGCCCGGCCGTCGAACGTGGCGTAATTCTTGAAGCATTTGGTGAAATATCCCCACAGAGACAGCGGGGCGTTCGTCGGGGCCGCGTAGGCGGCACCGGCGTTCGCGTAACCGATGGGCAGTCCGCACTTGACGCAGACCACTGCGCCCGGGAGCGATGGACACGCCATACCACATCCATCGGCAGATTCTAACCATGCCATAACTTCGTCGAAAAATCAAACGGTAAATTCCGCAAGTTTCGCCCACGCCGCCGCGATGGTTTTGGCGCCGAGATACAATTGCTCCAGGCAGAATTTTTCGTTCGGCGCGTGCAGCCGGTCCTCGGGCAGGCCGAAACCGATCATCACGGCGTCGCGATGCAGCATGCGTTGGAACATCTCGGCCACGGGAACCGACGCGCCGCAGCGGATCATCACCGGGTCCTTTCCGAACACGTCGCGCAACGCCTGCCGGGCGGCGAGCATCGCGGGCGTGTCCTGACCGAGCGCCACCGGCGGATTGAGCGATCCGACCGAAAACGTGTGCGTCATGCCGGCCGGGACGCGGGCCGCCACGAATTTCTCCATCGCCCGCATGATCGGCGCGGGGTCCTGGCTGGCCACGGTACGATAGGAAAATTTCACCGTCGCCCGACGGGCGATCACCGTCTTGGCGCCCGGACCGGTATGTCCGCCGAAGATGCCGTTGACGTCCAGGCAAGGCCGGGCCCAGTTGCGCTCGAGCACGCCCAACCCCTTCTCGCCGCCGCCCAGATGCGTCAGGCCCAGTTCGGCGGCGTACTCGCGCTCGTCGAAGGGCAGTTGGGCCCACGCCTGCCGCTCGGCGAGCGAAAGCGGGTCCACACCGTCGTAAAAACCGGGAACGGTCACTCGGCCGTCGACGTCGTGCATCGCGGCGACGATCTCGCAGGCGGCGTGGAGCGGATTTCGCAGCACGCCGCCGTACAGGCCGCTGTGGACGTCGGTGTTGGCTTCGATGAGGGTGAACTCGCCATGACTGACGCCGCGGAGGGCGTACGTAATGCTCGGAACACCGCGGGCGAAAAAGCGGCTGTCGCTGATGAACACCGCGTCGCAGGCCAGTTCGGCCTGGTGGTCGCGGAGGAACGCCTCGAGCGGCGGCGAGCCGATTTCCTCGTCGCCCTCGAAGAGGAAGGTGAGGTTAACGTCCAGCGGCGTGGAGGTGCGAACGAACGCCTCCAGGGCCATGAGGTAGGTGAAAAATTGTCCTTTGTCGTCGTCGGCCCCGCGGCCGTAAAGCCAGCCGTCGCGCACGGTCGGTTCGAACGGCGGCGACTGCCACTCCGCCAGCGGTTCGGGCGGTTGAACGTCGTAATGGCCGTAGATCAGCAGCGTCGGCGCGCCGTCGCGCACGTGTCGCCGCCCCAGCACGACCGGCTGACCGGACGTCGCGACCACGCGGACCTCCACGCCCAGTTTCCGTAACGCCTCCGCCAGCCACGCCGCCGCCCGCTCGCACGAGCCGTCGTTGTGGTTCGCGATCGACGGAATCCGCACCAACTCCACCAACGCGGCCAGGTGTTCGGCACGATGCGAGTCGAGGTAACGGTTAATTTTTTCGAGAGTCATCACCTTCTCCAGAACTGCCACCATTTCTTTTGCCGGACCCAGTGGTCGCGGTCGATGCGGCGGGTCATGACGGTCAGGGACGGCAGTTTGCCCTGGAGGTCGCTCAGGCGGCGGCGGGAGAAATCGGCGGGGTGCTCGCGGAAGACCTCGCGCGACTCGTCGGTGAAAAACGCGCTCTCCGCGGGCAAATCCTCGCCGTCGCGATAAAACTTCAGCGCCTCGGCCAGGCAGAGGGCGGCCTGGTAGCTCGACTGCCTCGACACGATGCGGTCGGCCTCGGTGGCCGCCCGCTCGAGCAGCAGGTAGAACAGGCTCAACCACTGGGCCAGGTCGATGATCGCGCTGGGGTGCTCCGTGGGGTTGATCGTTTCGGACTCGCTTCCCGAGAGCGGCGTGTCGTGTTCGATGTCGAACGCGAAGGCCTCGGCGCGTTCGCACGCGCGGCAGTGGGTCGCCACGCCCAGCGAACGGACGCCCGGCTGCTGGGCGGACTCCAGCACCCAGGGGCCTTTGCCGCACGCGGGGCAGGGTGTGACCATCATGTAGAACCGGGCTTCGTTGGATGTTCGGGCGCGCAGGCTCATGGTTGTCGTCATTCAACGTTATTCAAACACCTGGAACCCCATCAGCGACACGGGCGTCTGCTCGTGCTCGCGGGTCAAGTGCACCGTCAGCGACGACGTTCGCAGCGGCGGGTCCAGCCGAATCTCGTTGCGCGAGTGGCGATTGTCCGAGACCTCAGCCACCACCCGTCCGTCGTCATCGGTGATTATATAATGCCGCACGCAAAACGGCACCACATTTTCCGGATGCCCCATCAGGCAGGACTCCATCGGGTGGTCGTAGTCGGTGTCGAACCACAGCACGACCGTTCGCACCGTCCGAGGCCGGTCCCACTCGCATCGCACGTGGGGCGTTGGCTGGTCCAGCGGGGCGGCCCATCCGTTGGTCCCGCCCCCGGCCGGCCGAAAGACGCCCGTGCGCAGCGGTTCCACTCCGAACGGCTTCAGCGGCGGCGTGCAGACCATCGCGAGGTTTTTCCCGCCGGGGCGGCGCTGCGGCACATAGAACGGAACCTCCTCCACGCCGTGGGCGTCATTTCGCGGCTGCGTGCCGCCGTACGCGACCGACAGCACGCCCGTCATCCGGTGGTCCGACAACGCGGCCGACACCTGTTCATTCTTTTCCAGCACCACGAATCCGTATTGCGGCCGGTCCAGCGCCACGTCGAATTCCATTTCCAGCGTGGACGGGCCGGCGGGGAGGGCAAATTCCTTCGCCGCCAGCCGGTGATCGGGTGTGAAATTGCCCAGCCGCCCGCTGATCCAGAACGACGCCGTAAGCGCGGTCGCCGACCCGGCGTGCACGGGCACCGCGAATCGCGGCGGCCTGCCGCCCGGCAGCGGCAGCAGCATCGCCAGATGCGTGTCCAGTTTCCGCCACGTGCCGTCGGCGGGGAGTTCGGCCAATTCGTACGTTCCCGACACCGTGAGCGTGGCCTCGCGAACCAAATCGGCGGGGTCGTTCAGCATGACGTTGGGAATGTATTGCCCCGACCGCATCAACATCCGCTGCAACTCGCCGCGGTGTTGCGTGTACACGTCGCGCGGCGACATCCGGTGATTGCGGCACAACACCGCCGCCGTCGCCGCGGCCTGGGCGCACAAAGCCCCGGTGGAAATCACCCGCGTGGAACCGAACGCGACATGCGACGCGCTGATCAACCGCCCGCCAAGAAACAAATTCGAAATGTTGCGGCTATAGAGACATCGGTACGGAATTTCGTAAATTCCCTTGCTGTGGTACTGCGTGCACCCCGGCCAGGCGCTGTACACGCCGGCGGAGGGATGCAGGTCGATGGACCATCCGCCGTACGCGACGGCATCGTCAAACCGCGATTGGCCGACGATGTCCTGCTGTTTCAATATGTAGTCGCCCTCGAACCGCCGGCTCTCGCGCTTTCCGGGAATGGCGCTGACCCATTCGAGCGTCAGATTCTCCACGCCGTCGAATTCGCCCGAGTTCTTGATGTAGTCCCACACGCCGTACACGACACGCCAAAGCTCGTTTTTGATTTTTTCCGAATCGAACACGCGGTCGAGATCGCCGCCCCACTCCAACCACCACAAGCGACAGCCGCTCGAATCCCGGCCGATCCGTTTGTAGCGGGGAATCGCGCGGGGAATGTCCTTCAACGCGAAGGCCGGCGGAATGTACGTCACGGGCCGACCGGCGTCTTTGCTGTAGAAATACATCGAGTGCCCGAGCAGCCTGCCGTAGTCGGAGGGCATGACGAATTTTTCACCGAATTCGTCACCGCGCTCGGCCCCCACGCGGAAGGCCGCACCGGCGAGAAACCCCACCACGCCGTCACCGGAAGCGTCGCAGAACAACGGGGCGCGAAGCTCGTACCATGTCGAGTTCTGGCTGCAGAACCCCCGAACGGAACCGATCGTCCCCGGTTCGACCATCTCGACCTCGCACACCGCGGTGTTCAGCAGCAGCGTGATGTTCGGCTCGGCCCACACTTTTTCCAGCAGCAGCGCGTCGAAGAAGACCGGATTGCCCTCCGGGTTTCGGTAGAGGTTTTCCACCAGCAGTTCTTCGTGCACGCCGCCCTCGCGGGCCCAGCGGTTGTTGTTGCCCATGTGGCTGGTGGCGCCCAGAACCCACAGCCGCACTTCGCTCGACGCGTTTCCGCCCAGTACCGGGCGGTCCTGCACCAGCACAACCGTCAGTCCCGCGCGGGCGGCCGTGATGGCCGAACACACCCCCGCCACGCCCCCGCCGACCACCACGTAATCGGCCTGATGACGGACCACCGGCAGCACGTTGGACGCATCGGAAATTGTCGTGTTCATGAATGTGTTCCTGGTAACGGTTGGCGGCTAATCCGCGCCAAATTGTCGGACCTTGTCCAGGTCCAGGGCGTAAAGGTGACACGACGCGGGGGCGGTGGCCTGCCGCTTGTCCTCGCCGCCGCTGAGGAAATAGACGACGCCCTCCCGCACCACCGGACCGGCGGCGATACCGGCGGCCACGGGGTACCGCCACAGCGGCTTGCCCGTCTTGAGGTCCAGCGCGACCAGGGCGTCCGGGTCGGCCAGCAGCACGTGGCCCTCGTGCACCGCCATCGTCGCGTGGTGCCACGGCGGATTGGTCATCCGCACCGTCTGCCCGCCGGTGCCGCGCATCACGTGACGCCACATCTCCTTGCCGCTGGCGACGTCGTACGCGGCGATCTGGTACTTGGTCGCCCCGTACAGCAGGGTCTCCCCCGCCACCTTCACGACGGCGTGAAAACCGGGGTGAATCGCCTTCGCGTCGATGTCGAGCTTCGTCTCCACCTCCGTGCCGTCGGCGAAATCGAACACCCGGACCCGCACGCGCTCGGGAACGCCCGGACGGTTGTTCGCCTCATCGTACACGCAATAAAGCCGCCCGCCGGCAATGTCGTAACTGTACGGATAGCCGCCGAATTCCTGTTTTTCCCATCGTTTTTTCCCAGTGGCGACCTCCAGGACCGCCAGGCTCCAGCCGGTTTTATCGGCCTCGTTCGCCCGCGTGGGGCGCGTGAATTGCAGCAGGCAGGCGTCCGGGCCGGGGATGGGAATGGGATGAGGATACGACGTGGGTTCGATCAGTTTCGTCCCGTCGAGCGTCCAGACGGCCTGGCCGTCCGTGGGCGACAGGCGGCTGATCATGCGGTCGTACTCGCCGTCCTCGCCCCGGCCGAAGCAGAGGAGGTAGTCCGCGCCGACCAGGGCCGTCGCGTGGCGGTCGTCGTGCCGCCAAAGCTGCTCGCCGGAGGGCAGGTCCACCGCCAGAAGCCGCCGGGCGTCGTTTTGCCACGGGCTGAACACCAGCACGTCATCCAGCGTCTCCAGCAGCGGCACGTTGCCCGGATGCGGGGTCAGGCCGGTGTCGAACGTCCATTTCTCGCTGCCGTCCGCCAGGGAGACGGCATGCAGTTTTTTGTCGCCGCCGTGAAAAATCGCGAGGTCCTTCGAGATCGCCAGTCCTTGATTCAGACCGGCCGGGAGCGGCGCTTTCCATCGCAGGCAACTGTCGGCGAGGGTGTTCATCAGCGTCGCGGCCTGCGCGGCGATTTCGGGGTCCCCGCCGCCCGCGGCTTTGCGAAGCGCCGCCACGGCCGGCAGACCGATCCGCGTCAACTCCCGCACCGCCTGCTCGCGACGCTCCCGGCTGTCGTCCCCCAACTGCGCCACCAACCCCGCAACCCGCTCCGCCGACACCGAAGGCGACGCCGCTGGCGCGGAGGCCGGCGAAGTGTCCGCCCACGCGACAAAACTCGCGACACCCAACACCGCCGCGCCCACCACCGCCATCGACAGATGCAATCCCTTCATCATCCGATGAACCCTGCTTTACAATACATCTCCTTGATTACATTCCAATTATGTTCTACGCCGTTTCCGGTTGCAAGCACGAACCTATGGGAAAACGCACGTGGGGTGCACGTGTCGCGGGCGTCTCGCCCGCGCGAACCGTTCCGCACGGCTGACGTCATGAAAAACGTTCAGGCGCTCGCACAGCCTTGCGCGGGCTGGAAACCCGCGAGACACGCGGGCGAGACGCCCGCGTCACGAGAATGCGTTTCCCTTGACTCACCCCCGTAACGTCCGATAATATGGGTCACAGCATTCACGAACCGGAGGTAGCATGAATTTTGACCCACGACCGTTACCGTTTTTCGACGTCCCGCCGTGCTTCGACACCCTGGAGGGCCGGCTGTTTCTGAGCGGCACCCCCGACGGACTGGCCGGCATCCGCGACGTGGTCCTCGCCCCAACGGCCACCGTTTCCGTGAGCGGAACGTTTGGCGACAGCCCCGGCTATGCGTTCACCGCCGCCGCCAGCGGACAGGTGCGGGTCGACCTCCTCGACTCGGCCGCCGGATCGGTCAGCGTCCGAAACCAGGCCGGGACGCAACTGACCAAGCTCACCGCAAAAACCAAAACCGCCGCGAAAACCGTCCCCATCACCAAAACCTTCACCGTCAAGGCGGGACAAACCTATACCATCCTCCCCGACGGAGGCGGCGGAACCTTCACCCTCAGCCTGACGGGCATTCCCACGGACGATCTGCCCAACACGATCGACACGCCCAAATTCCAGAAGGCCTCAGCCGCCGGCGGAATCGCAGCCACGGGCATGATCGACTACGCCGGCGACCACGACTACCGTGCGTTCGTCGCCCGCGTCGACGGGTGGATGTCGCTCGCCCTGACCGGCCGAACGGACCTGTCGGCCGCCCTTCGCGTGACCGACGGCGGCGGCGAGGAGATGGGCGTCGGCGTCGCCTCGCCCGGCGGAGTCGCCCACGTGGGCTTTTACGCCGTCAAAGGCGAAACCTACGTGCTCGACCTCCACGCCGCCGACGGCAGCATCGGCCAATACAGGCTCGTCGGACAAACCACGCAAACCGGCCATGCCCCGCCGGATGTCCTAACCCCGCCAACCGATCCAATTCCGCCAGTCGATCCAGTTCCGCCAACCGACCCAGTCCCGCCGGACGACCCAGTCCCGCCGGACGTCCAGCCGCCGAGCGACCCAACTCCGCCCGCTCCGAGCGTGGGCGGCGTGAATGTGTACGCCATCGACCGCGACGGTGACGGGTACGGCGTCGCCAGCCCCCTCGGGCCCGATGCCGACGACAACGACCCAACCGTCAACACGTACGCGTCGGCCTTGGAAAAATACGGCAGCGACCAGGCCATTCTCGAACATCGCTACGGCGTAGCCATTCGGCGGATTCTCTATGTCGCCCCCGACGGAAACGACGCCACGGGCGCCGCCGGCGACGCAGCCAGACCGTTCGCGTCGGCGGCCGGTGCGTTGCGGCAGGCCCAGCCCGGCGACGCGGTGATCTTCCGCGCCGGAACCTACACGACCCGCGCCACCCACGTGATCGCCCTGAACAACCTCCACGGCACCGCCGACGCCCCCATCATCATCGCCGGAATGCCCGGCGAGCGCGTCGTCCTCGACACCGCCGGCGGAGACGGCGCGTGCATCGACGTCGATCACTGTAGCCACCTCATCCTCGACAACTTCCTGCTCGACAACACCGGCAAACCAGGCATGGGCCGAGGCATGAACGTAAAGTTCTCCCGCGACGTCCTCGTGCAGCACTCCGAAAGCCGCAACCACTTCTGGGGCGTCATCGCCATGCAGGACCTCCACGACATCACCTGGGACAACATGGTCGTGCACGACAACACCGGCGAGCACGGCCTGTACATCGGCGCCCGCGAATTCCCGGA
>Ga0123353_10001411_pt1 | contig 29347 bp, 21 predicted proteins | sample TergutLab28metaG_3_FD_92763 | JGI IMG/M metagenome (GOLD analysis project Ga0123353, IMG submission 92763) | Labiotermes labralis P3 segment gut microbial communities from Petit-Saut dam, French Guiana - Lab288 P3 | ecosystem: Host-associated > Arthropoda: Insects > Digestive system > Gut ...
GAACAAACCCGCCCTTGGCGACTTTTTCAGACAAACATTTTTTGCAATGCACCATACGAACTAACCTTGTTTGGCGATATATGTACAGCATCACATAAAATTATCTATAAGTGAACACTCTCATTTTTTTATATTAATAACAATATTTTATTTATTTTTCCCCTCACGTTTTGTGGAAATAAATATTCTGAGAACTGGATATTTTTTTATTTTTGCAAGTTTATTTTTTATATCGGTAAAAATATTTTAGAAATATAAACTATTTTATTTTCAAATTTATTTTACGGATATAAATATTTCACAAGCCGAGAATATTTTATTTTTGGATATATTTCATTTTTCGTCAAGTTTCTAAATTTTATACATGTAAAAAACTATAAATGGTCTATAACCGTAAAATAAATGATGAAAAATGCAGACCAAACCAACATCACGACCACGCATAAGCCGAAAAGAAGCAGAATACATAACCAAACAACTAAAGCTACAGCTTGAAATCTTTGAGTTATACATACAAAAATACAGACGCTTAAAAGAAGAACAGGAACGCCACCAAAAAACATCATCATACCTCCATAAAGAGAAACAAATCAAAATTTCAAACTACGACCAAGCCATAGCACTTATCACTAAAAACACAAACCTCCATAATGGCCTAATCATTAAATTTCAAGCAATAGCTGATGGAACCAACGACAGACACACAATGAAACATCTAAACAACGGCAGAGACATAATGCTTGATGATGTGCCTGATTTATCTGATATGTTGAAAGCCAGTGTAACAAACCTCTAACACAACTAACTAAAACCATAGTGGAACCATAAACTTCGTTAGTTACACAAGATTCACCATATACATATTAATTGATTATAGGGAGAACTAAACAAGAATTACGCTCCCTTTTGACAGAAAAGGCCCTAATTAAACTTACATATATCTAAGTTTAATTAAGGAGACAGGTGCGCGTTTAGAGTTAGATATGACACAGAACAAACAGAGTTAGTTAGAAGTCTGCTGTTAACAACCATAATCTAACCAGTCGTATTTTCGATTATAGTACCGAATTTTAAACTTTTTACGGTTTTGTGTATATATGTATTAATTTATTTACTTTCTTAAGGAGAGAGAAAAGTGCCGCCTTTTTTCTGGATGATGGTACAACGGATTTATTCGGATTAAGTCCGTTGTAGGATATTTATGGATTATAAAACGAAAAGAAGTCAGAGGTTAATAGAGAAATACGGTCGTCAGGTGACACAACGTAGCAAACTTGTATTCCCATTAAAAACCGGATTATATGATAATGTGGTTTACGATCAAATGGTGCAGTTTAGCTGGCTTGTAGTAGAGTATCTTGTACAATGCCAGCGTGAAGCAGACAATAAAAAACTACAAGGTAAACTATTCCCCTATAATGATAAACGTGCTTTTCAAATAATCTATAGCTGTACTGGTAAGTGGTGTCATTGGTTTCGTGTGATGAGTCAGAGATATTATGGTTCGTATGTGACAAAAGATTATATCAGGCATAGCAAGTTTCTGAACATAACTAACCCTATGTCTGCTATGCCATACTTGAGTTATAATCCGTATGAGGATTTGAAAAATAAGGAACATGTTTTACCTGCAGATTGGATACAGCCGGCTATAGAAAAAATCCAGTCGCGTATTACAAATCAATAGAATTTTGGTTGATGTACCCACACATTAGTACGCGCCGCTTGATAACAGTGCAGGTGGTATACGCCACCCTTTTTATTAAAAGCGTATGGGGTTACCTATTATCACTTCTTCACCACAACGTACACATACACAAGGCGTATTTTCTTGAGTAACTTTTTCTTTCAGTTCTTTAGTGAACCGTTCAATCAACCTATGATACACCTATTAAGCCCTAACAATATGGCGTTAGTAAAAGTTTATGCTAAAAATGTGGACAAAATAGAAGTGATTAAAAACATCCCCATTTAATTGCTCTCGAAATAACGCCTTATAGCATGATAAAGATTAACGTATATGTCCTCACGTTCAGAGGGTCTTAAAGTGCTTAATGGCTTTTCAGGATTGCATACGGCTTGGTACTTATCGATGTAAACTTTATCGCCATTCTTAAGATCAATTGGGCTAAATTTAACCGTTGAGGGTTTAATTGGGATCCACATGATGCATATCTGATTATCTTTGGCTGCTTGCAGGAGTATGGGCAGTTCCTGGTTGCGAATGTAGCCTGACGCAAGAAAGGCTTGCGACACCATAAGCACCCCAACTTTGGTTACTGCCATGTGTTTATGGATATTTTCGTCCCACTTGTCGCCATACTCTAATAGTTTACAATGCCAGTGTTTTATATTACAGTCTATCTTGAGCAAGTCAATGAAATGTTTCATTTCATAAAAATATTTTTTATCATCATCAGAAAAACTAATGAAAACTTCTTCCCGTTTTGTCATTGGTGCATCTATCATGTACAACACCTAACTACGCCGGTAGCAGTTGTCTAAGTTGTATTGTGCATCAGTGCTACCTTGTTCTGCCGCTTTTGTATACCAAAACACGGCTTTGTCGTAATCTTGTTTAACGCCGTCACCATTATGATAGCAGTTACCTAAATTATTTTGTGCGTCAGCGTTACCTTGTTCTGCCGCTTTTGTATACCAAAACACGGCTTGCTTAAAATCTCGTTTAACATAGATGTTGAAATAATAACAAATTCCTAAACGGTTTTGTGCTGTGGCGTTACCTTGTTCGGCGGCTTTTGTATACCACTCGATAGCCTGTTTATAATTTTGTGTCACGCCTTCACCATTGTAGTAGCAAAAACCTAAGTTGTATTGTGCGACAGCATGACCTTGTTCTGCCGCTTTTGTCAACCACATTACGGCTTGTTTAAGATCCCGTTTAACACCAATGCCTCGATAATAACGATCCCCTAATTCGAATTGTGCGTCAGCGTTACCTTGTTTTGCTAATTTTATTAAATCATCTGCTTTCTTATCCAACGCGATAATCCTCTATCAAGCAAATAGCTTTATCCTTAGGGAATCACCAAGTTTGAAGTTAAATGCTTTTCTCATACACTCTGATTATATGGTTTCCCAAAATTATTTTTCCAGGTCGTTTTTTCTGATTTCATGCCGTTTACCAGTTAAACATCTTTGCCGCTAAACCTAACCAAACTTCAGGCCGCATCTTACGTATGAAAGCTTGGCTGAACGTCTCTGTGATATCCAAATTAGGTGCTCTATGCGGTTTCTCCTAATTGTACCACTCAACCAAAGCCTCCAAAGTCTCAAACCGATCCCGGTGACAGCTGAAGAGATTATGCCCTTTTTCCACCTTGCTATTGGTCTGAGGATGGTTCACGCCGCGCAAAATATGCCTAATAATCTGTCATACAAATACACCTCAAACTAGTGCTCCGCAAAGCCCCGCATCACGACTAACAGCATAAAACTCAGAGTCATGATCAGTCACCACTTTTTTCACATGCTCACTATACAATAAGTCTTCCTCAATCAAAACAATGGCCTCAAGTTTTTTGATATAAAAGATACGATCGGTTGGCTGGGGCCAGGATATTTAGAAAAGACTCCCCAATGGATCTGTTATATGGGGTACGTAAACGTCTGTAGTATGTTTAACCTGTTGCACAATGGTTCTGATGATCTGAGCGACTTTACAATGTGTTAGTTTTTATTTTTTTCATAAACAGGCCTTAAAAAGTCAATTCCTTTGGAAAGATATTCATTACATATTCTCTTGGCATTTTCTCTTTGCCCTCTTTCAAATAAACTGTCAACGAGTGCTATCACTTTTTCTTGTGTGACGTAAGGGAAATGGTTGGTGGTATTTGATGAGAAATCATAAAATATGTCTGCAACGTGTTCTGGATTTTTTATGACATGAATATTTAACTGTTCTACATAGAACATAAAGGCCATATCGTTCAGGTATTTGTTACTCCATTTCATCAATTCAACAATGTCGCTATCAACATTATCAACGATGCTCAGCCAATAAGAAAGCTGAGTAAATACTTCATAATATTTGTCTTTTTCTGTTACACTTGAGATATTTGCGATTATTTTTTTCCATATGGGTTTGACTTTGTCTTTCATTTTAGCATCCAATTTATTGCGTAGGTGACAGAAGAAATTAACAAATTCTACTATGTAATCTACATTGCTTCCTGTGATTAGATCAATAATGAGACTTTCTTCAGAAAAATCTTCTAAATCATTTAAATAGGCAATACATATATGTTGAGGTAATTTTTCAAAAACATCTTTTTCGTTATATTCTATTGCTTTTTTGTAATGTCCGTTTTTTTTGAGTAACTGGTACAAATCCTGTGAAAGCATGGTTGAGTAAAAGAGATAACTCGAAAAGCCACATTTCCACATGAATTCGTCTTCTTTCGGAAATAGTTTGTTTATGTTGGCTTTAGTCCATGCTTTATCTAAATAATATAAGTGCGGCAAAAATGCACCCAAACTTACTTCAAATTCAATTGTTCGATTCGAGTGAATAAGTGATTGATAATGGGACTTAATTGTCTCGACCCCTTCATCATCCACGTTATTTTTAACTTTGGTAAACCTCAACGAACAGGTTATCATGGCATAATAAACGATTCCCAACGGTGAGTTTAAAACTGCAGTTATAATATCTGTAGTATTGTCGTTTTTAACTGTAGATTTTGTATTGTTCGCCAATCTCAACAATATTGACTCACAAATAGGGAGAAGATCATTGTCGAAAGCATGATTTTCATTTTTTGTTCCTTCAAATATCAGGTCAGCGATACTTTTGGTAAAAACGTTCTTTTGTGGATTTTTATCCTCCTTATAGAGTTGATTTGAAGTGGCATTGTTTAAAAAGTCAAGCACACATTTAACAGAAAATACTTTATTTTTTTTCCAAGCATCTGTAAACCCAGATATTAATGCCTCTTGAAATTCAAAATCAAGCTGTGCAAAAGGGTCTATGTCAGACGCAAATTTATCAGGGTTCTCTCGAACTGTGGTGGTGAAGTTATACAATACATCAATTTTATGGTGACCTGCCTTTTTTAACGAATATTCTGAAATATATTTTACAAGATCTGCGTTAGATTTATTGATGATGTCTGGTGGGAAGGCTTCTGGTGCACCTGCTACCTTGATCTCACTACTTGTCCATAAATGATGTCCTGGATGTTCAATTTTGTCTTTATAGATATTAGAATATTTTTTTATTAAGGAGTTAACTTTTTTATAGTCATTTCCTTCTAAGGCGGATAACCACTCCAGTTTTTTATATGCATCAGCTACAATTTGTTGAGGTGATTCTTCTGGATTATCTTTGATAGGGACTGTCTTAATTGACGTTATCCACTTTAGAAGGTTGTTGACTTGTTTATTGTTGAATTTATTATGGTTATTTTTAATTAATACGTAAATTTCATGTTTAAGATCCTCTTCCTCGAGAGGGTTGTCGTCCCATTGCCAAAATATTTGTGCATAATCCTCATAGAAATAGTTGATTAAGTGAATGCTAATTCTTTTAAAAATTGGTTTGTCACTTTTTAAAAACTCGTTTAACATGCCCTTTTGAGCGGGGGGTGTCAGGTGTTCAAGTGTTTGCCTCAAGAAATAAATCAATTGCATTTGGTAGTTATCTTCCAAAAAAACCTGCTTATTTTCTTCAATAGTGGGAATATCTATGACACCAAAGGCGGCTTTATTTTTTTCTAAAATTCTTTTCATGATGTCTAAAATCAATTCAGCCAATGATATTTCACAGATGGCGATGATTTTATCCCCATTTTTTTGTATTATTATTGATAGCCAATAATCTTCAAGAATAGACTTGAACTGAAAAAATTTAGAATTTTCGCTAACTATTTTATAATCAAGAATTATTTTGAGTGTTTGCATTAATTTTTCTTTGTCTTTATTGTATGTTAGATGAGGAATTACTGTTTTGTCTATTTCTAATACTGGTAGTATGGAACTAAACTTTGATGTCAATATTATTCGTATGAATTCGATGTGCTTTTTAGTTATTCTTTTAACTGGTAATAAGAAAATAATTCTTAACAGTTTATAATCAGTATATGGGTTCTCAATTCTTCTGCCGTCCTTTTTGAACGTGATTATTAAGTTAATTGACTTAATTAATTTATTGAGAATCAGACTATTGTTATTTTTCGAGAGATTCGTTGCAACGTTCTCAAGATAATCCAAAGCATACCAACGGGGTATGATGTAATTGTTGTTAGTTATAATGGGGTTTTTATTATTGATTGGGTCTAAATACCCTTCTGTAATTAATTTATCAAACCAGGGATATGGGTTATTTGTGGTGGATAGTTTTTTGAAAAACAGTTGTTTAAATGCGTCATCTTTATTTGCTCTTTGAAATATTGAAAAAATTTTATCTTCATTCAAGCTTATCCACCATTTCTTCCATGTCTTTTATGGCTTCATACTGCATGTCAGTTAGTCCGATAAGTTCCTTCTTCCATTTCTTGATTACAGTGTACAATTGAGCGTAGCCTGTTACATCTTTTTTGTAACCCACGACCTTTATCCCTAACGGCTTAAAGTAATCTGCATCAAACGCTTGCAAGTATTTTTCTTCTTTATAGTATGGCAAAAGAATGCAGTGTTTTGGTTCCATCTGTTTTCTATCCATCGTGGTAACTAAAAAATCTAATATTTCGAATTCTTCTAAGCCATATCCCAGAAAAATGATGGAATATTCGCTGAAAATGGCGGCTAAAAATGCATGGAACTCACCCTTTCTATAACGATCTAAATAATCTTGTACAGTAAGTATCGTTGTGTTGGGGTGTTCAATGGTTCCGTGAATTTTATACAATCTGTCGGGTAAAATGTTATTTGGTGAGAAATCTTTCTCAGTAAATAAAACTGATCCCGGAAATGTTGAGTCGAAATTTCTATCGATATTGGTTGTTAAATAAAGTGCTGGAATGATGCCGAACAGCTCTGATAACACTTTGTAGATGTTTTGAGTTTCGTATGCTTTGTTGGTTTTCAGACATTTTTTGATTTGTTTATAAAAATCATTTTCATGATGGTTATCGCGGAATATATTGCGACAAATTGTGATGATTTTTTTAGGTTCATTAATTGCCATGATGCTTTCTTTCTGTCGGAAATTGATGTAGTTACGCTCGAAACACATCTCGGTGAGGTTATTTGACAAATCTTTCCAACCTTTGCAACCCAAAAGTTTTGAGAGGCCTGACCCTAAGAAAAAACAGAGTTTTCCCTCCCTGGCTCTCTGTAATATATCCTCAGGTACTTTGGGCACCTCTGGAATGTCGTCTGTCTGCACTGTTAATCGGCAATAGTTTGTTATTCAAACTATTTTAAACTAATGTGTATTCTTCCAGGTGTGTTCTTTAACTTGGATCTTTCTTACGTTTATGCGGGGAAGTGGTTTTTCCCATGATGGTGTGGGTAAATGTAAAGTTGTACCGACGTGTTAATCATTATTTAGTGATAACTTTTTAACTAATCATTTATGTCTAGTAAACGACCCGGCTGATAATTCATGTCAAAAGCTTCTGACAATACTGCAAATCAACCCCCTGATACTTTAGAGGGTGAAATAGTCACTGCATTAAACTCTGGAGGTTATCTATTCCAAAAGTATTGTGCTAGAAAAATTCAAGAAAGTGGGTGGACGATAGATACAGAAGAGTATCCCATTTCAGATAACCTTTCCATTGATTTGAAGGTAACAAAATTTACAAATGATACTGCAAGAGAAATTGCAATAGTTGAGGTTAAACGGCAAGATCCACAAAGGAAGCGTTGGATTTTTTTTAAAGATGAAAATCCAAAATTTTCGTCTTTCTCTTTCCAAGGGCATTGTTTAAACACTCCTGCAATGGGTCGTTCTCGGAAAGGCACATATGTTGCGCGTTCAGTACGAGAGTGCTTAAATGAAGAAGACTTGGAAATGCCTCAATGTCACTCAGCAGGTATAGAATTTTTTAAAGAATCTGCCACTAAATCTTGCTGGAAATCAAATTCAGAAATAATTTATAAATCCTGTTTTAATGTTGCACATGGTGTTAACCATTTATTTGATGTAGAAGCGGAGGCATTACAAAGAACTATCAGATATGGTATAAACCGTCTTGAAAATGAAAAGAAAATCTTCGGGCGGAAGTACTGGTTCGGTGGTACTATTATTCCTGTAGTTATAACAAGCGCCCCTTTGATGTCAGTTAGTTTTGATCCTGAATTAATGGACACGTCTACATTTAAAGTAAAATTCGATAATATAGTTCATAAAAAGCAAAAATGGCTTGTTTATGACTTCCCTCTTCCCAAAAGTTTGCAATACAATCCAGTCGATATTCGCCAAATGTTTGCAGAAGACCGTTATGCTAAGATGCATATTTTCATAGTAAACGGGAACTATGTTGGTGAATTTTTTAATAAACTTGCACTAAGTATTAAGGGCTGTTTTAAAAAAAATGGATTTATTGAGATGTCATACACCGATTTTTATAAACCCAACCGCAAACGGTTTTTTAACCGATGAATATAGGTTAAATGGGTAGTTACCTTTGTTTTTATTTTCACGTATTGCTTGTTCCTTGTAAGTATCAGCTTTCGTTTAAACATGTTAGTCTTTCTTGAATTGTTGATTATGTGTATCCCTAACTATCACGTTGCTACCGCATTTTTATTTATTAGTTCAATAGTTTTTCACAAATCCATAAACATTTTCAAGTCGTCAAATATTTCGCTGATACTATCTCTATCGGAAAATGGGTTTTCCTGTAAAACCGATAGATCTTTCATCATGCCGTTTTTGACACTCGCTCAAGTCCGCGAGCCCGGCAACTTAAACGGTAACTACTTATGGTGTGATCTATCAACACTATGAGCACTATAAGAATCACGATAAGTATTGAGAATTTATCACAGGATCATTCAGATCAAAATTAACACATGCCGAATCTATTTGGTTGAATATGCTCTAATCATTTAAAGTAAGTTGTGATATAAGGCTATGGCTTGTTGCTATGTGGTTACATAATTTTTAGTCAGCGTCTCCCACACTTTATCAATGTGTCACACTTCCAAAAAGAAGTGGCAAGCTTTTATTTGCTCTATTTCATCCGGAGTGAGGTCAATCCAGTCAACGATTGACGGCAAAAATGATTTAAGTTTTTCCGCACACCAGTTGTATTTTTCAAAAATTAAGCGCTCATTTTTAAATTTTTTCATACGATGTCTGAGTATTTTTGAATATTCTTCCAAATTAACTAATAATTCATCTTTTGTATACTCTGTTATGTTGTGCAATATTCGAAATTGTTGCAAATAATCCACATAATGTTGGTCATCTGTATCTTTTTTTATTTCTGGGGCTGTCTTTCGGGTGTTGACGTCTAACACAAAAAATATGTTGTCATAGTCGATTCTTGCGCCCTTTTTACACAATTTGGCACCTTCGCAAAGTTGTCTTGCCTCTACTATTGCTGTCTCAACAAGCTTCTTATCTATAATAACTCTTGGAACTTTTGCATTATGTTTTTCCATTTCAGTTGCATCGACAATGCCTTGTCCATATAAAAAATTTTGATCAGTATATACTTCGCCTTGAGTAATGCACCCACGTATAAATATGCCGTATTTTAATATGGAATCTAGCTGAATGTAGCTGGCTATTGCTGTCAATAGTCTTAGAGCAATTATCTTTGGAGCCTCAGCAGAAACATTTATGCAAATTGCAACATTATCTGAAAAAGTATAAACGTGGATATTTTTTCCATATGTGCCAACTTCTTTTGCAAAACCATGCGCATGTTCTGTGATGTCTTTTATGGCTTGGATAAAGGTTTTATCATCTAATTCATGATTAATGAGTATTTGTCGATAACCTATTATGTCAAAATAGGCTATGACGTGCTGTGATGTTTTCATATCACCCATTTTATTTCACATATGTTTTTAAAAAAAAGACGGCGAACCTGCATATATACTTTCGAGTTTCTCAAAAGATGGTAGTGTTCGACATTGGTTTATGCTGTTAGAGGTCGTTTGAAAATTTTCACGTTGATGCATAATCCAACTACTGCCTTGTGCATTTGAAGAGATTTCGAAAAACAGATAGTTTTTCTTGCCAACCGTTTCACCTAAGTGCGCTTTTGACTGCTGAAATTGGTTTGAAGTTAAAGAGCAAATCAATGTTTACTATAGCCGCATATCCATAACAAACGTACAAGTTCTAAAGACGTTTTTTCTTAACAGCACACAAGAACATGAGAACACAGGGTAAACTAGTTTGCATAGCCATTGCTAGCCTGCTAACTCAGTTGATTCTCAAAAAAAGGGGAAGTGTGGCAATGTCGCCACCCTTCACATGTTCAAACCCTGCCCTCGGCACCACTCTATCCATTTGGAATATGCGCTAGGCAAAAATTTGAAGTTTAGAACTACAATAAGTAACTTATGCTTTGCATTTTCGGAACAACTTTTGGGAGCCGAGTTAAATTTTTGTTTATCATCACAAAACTGTTGATTATCCAACAAATATTATCAGCCAAAATTTTGGAGGGGAACCCTTAAAAATAGAGGGTTAGGAAGAGGGGAATTTTGTGGTTTTGAGCCATTCTAGGAAGCCTTCTTTGACTTTTTGCGGGGTTTCAAATACGTGTACATCGTCCATGGTTTGTAGTTGTCGTACTTGTGTTGCTTCTTCTTTGCGTACGCGTAGTTTTAGGTCTTTGCCGTTGGGTAGTTTGGTGTAGATAATGTTTTCTTTAAAGTCAACGGGCATAATCCATACGGGTACGAATGCTTTGAGTGCCATAAGGGCTGAGTTTGTTATGAGGGTGTCGCTTATACTGTTAACGATTTTTGCGACTGTGTTTGAGGATGCTGGGCAGATTAGGAGGAATTCGTATTTTCCGCTTTGTACCATACCTGCTAGGAAGGGTGAGTTTGCGTTGGATTCGACGAAGACTTTGGGGAAGCTGTTTTTGAGGGTTTCGTCGAGGCGGTAGAATTTGAGCATGATGTCTGCGGATTTGGAGATGTAGACGTCTATGTCTATTTGGTTTTCTGTTTGTTGTTTTAGTTCTTTCATGGTTTGGATTATTTCTTGGATTTTGTCGCCTGCGCCGGTTATGCCCCAGGCTATTTTGAGTTTTTTAGTTGGTTGGTTGTTTTCAGTCATGTTTATCACTTTGAGTTTTTGTGTAGAGTTCTAGGTATTGGCTGAAGTGTTTGACGGTTTTTTTGAGTCCCCGCATGCCTTCTGTGTCGAGTTTTACGCCTTTGAGGGTGTCTTTGCTCCACAGGTTAGCGCCCAGGTTTGCGCCAAATGTTCCGCCGCTCACTGGAATCATGCCATTCATTAGATAAAAGGTGTGAATTTGCATTTGAGCTAGTTCTTGGCCGCCGGCTCGGTCTCCGCCGACGGTTATGCCCATGCCTATTTTGCCTCTGAAAAAGGTTTTGTTTGCGGCTACTATTGCGCGGGTGCGGTCCATTACTGTTTTTAGCTGTGCACTTATGCCGCCATTATAAACGGGGGTTGCAATGCTTATGCCTTGGGCGGTTGTGAGGAGATCATAGAGTTCTTGTAGGTCGTCTTTGATGATGCAGACTTTGTGGGTTAGGCAGTAATTGCAGTGCATACAGTAATGTATTGATTTGCCTCGGACGGTCCAGAGTTTGGTTTCAAACCCTCTTTGGACAAGTAGTTCAAGTGCTTGTCCTAAGACGTATTCTGTGGCTTGATTTCGGGGACTACCGCTTACACCGACAATTAACATATTTCACCATCTACGTTAACTATCAATCAAATTAAAATCTTACCCAACCAACAACTACAGGACAAAACAACCACCATAGCGTGGTTGGTAGTTATTGTGTTTGCGTAGTCACATAGCTTTAAGTTTTTTAAAAAATCACTCTAGGTATAGCTGTCATTTTTTTGGTGGTGTGATTTTTGGTTAGAGTTTATGGTAGGGATGGTAAGGAGATGGTTTTTGAGGGTAAATTGGTTGTGGAGGATCTTTGTGCGGTGGGGTTGCCTTTGCGTATGGCCGAGGAGGTTGCTGAGCGGCTGGGGGCTAGGGTGCAGGAGGGGTGGAGTGCTCAGAGGATTCTGGATGAAACCGATGTTGAGTTGCGGCATTTGCAAGAAGATATCGATAGGGCACATGCCAGCTACAAAGGCGCTATGTCTATGGGGAAGCATAATGTTGGGGAGCAGAGAATCGCCTCTGAGGGTGATAATTCTGTGGAGGTTCAGCCGCGTTTTGAAACTAGGGTGGAGTGCAAAAACGTCGAACTAGCAGAAAAACAAAAAGATAACTAAAAAGAAGATAAAAAGTGCGGGGTAGACAAGGGCCCGGTGTTTGTTTGGTTATTCGCAAGTATTCTTCGTGTTTAGTGGGATTGTGGGCGACCGCTATGTTCACAGAATTTTGAATGGCTAAACTTGCATTTGTTCGAGATACCTCGCCGACTCAAAATCAACTGATTTTATTCAACCACAATGAACAAAACACAAAGACACAACGGGTCATGCACTAATTTATTGCCACACCAACTTCGAGGGCAACACGATTGTCTAATCCGTAAACAAACAACTACCAGCTGCCGATGCAGCACTCTTCCCGTAGAATTGAATCATACTTACGGTTGCATAACAAGTGACTCTTTCCAACTTTTCTGCCAATAAACGCCACCAGCCTACAGATAACACATCAATCACGCCTTGGGCTATAAGCAACGTTTTTGTTTTCTTTTAATTGCTGGGGCAAAGAGTGAAATTCCAAGTGGATAGTGGCATATGGTTTAATTATTATTGGTGTAGTTTATAGGTTAAAATGGCCGGCTCTAAGTTGAAAGTTTTTTTAAAACTATTCTTTTCTAAGCGTGCCATAGTTGTTGTTATCTCAGCTTTGCTTGTTCTAACAGTTCTTAACACCTATCTAATTTGGGATGGAGTACGTCAAACCAACCTCTCGGGCGGGGTGATTAATTATGATTTTGTGCTCTCACAGAGCGGAGAGGGCTATAAGCTCAAAAATATGCTAACCGGCCACATATCCGAACAAGTCAATAGTGCATCTTTGGCTTTAGCATCAGCATTAGAAGAAGGCAAGTCGGTTTACCTAAACTCTGGAACTTATGTGTTAACTGAGGACATCTATATCATCAACAAATTGGGTGCTAAGATTGTAAGTGATGGCGCTACCATTGAGGGCAATGGGCATAGAATTGTTTTGTTTGGGGATGATTATACTTTTTCACAGTATGGGCTTATCTCAGGTTTAACTCTTATAAATTGTACGCTTCGGGTGGAAAATTCATTTGCAACAACCATAACCAACACTCGCTTCATAAACTCCTCAACAGGTATTGAATTTATCAATACAAATACTTGGAGTGAGTACAGCAAGATTGAGAGTTGTCAATTTATCAACAATTCGGAGGGGATTGCTTTTCGTACTCCGGTAAATGGTACTCAGATGAGTAGTGGTTTGGGTAATGCTACGGGTTCTTATGCTAGCTCTCTAATTGAGCGTTGTTATTTCAATGTTCCTGATTTTTCGATGGGTATAAATGTTGAGTGGCTGGCTGAGTTTTCGGATAGTCAGATTCAAAATGTTCGGTTTTGGATGGGGGAGAATGATTATCGGAGTAATCAGACGGGGTTGCGTGTTGATGGGTCGATGTGTCAGACACTACTTTTGGGGGTTGTTTTTGAGTCGTTTGCGTCTGATCCTATCTACATGTTTGCCATTGATTTAGACTGTAACTGTGATCCTGCGCCGATTCTTAGCAGGGTTAGTTTTTTGGGGAATTGGACGTCTCGGGTATATAATCCGTTTGCCGTTTGGATCTCAGGCAAGGGCATGATCTTTAAGCAGGAAATAGCGACGGTACCCATAGGAAAAAATGGAGTCTACGGGGAAATCCGAACAATAGATCGTCAGCCCGCTACTATTGATAGTTTTAAACCCAAAATTGAAGCTACAGGCAGTTTTAGCCATGATGAAACTCTAACGGTTCGCATCCGAGTCGAATATCTCGATAACAAAATCTCAGCACCCATCATACGCACCTTTACAAGCGCCGGCTCAACCTGGATAACTGATGAAGAGCTAACCCGTCTTTTTGGTTCACAGAACCTAATTTGGGCCATACTAATAGATGCCAAAGTCGACTCCGCTACAAGCGATACATCAGTTAGAGTCAGCGGCTATGGCACACCCAAATAAACACGACTAGAAAAACAACCAGCAGACATACTTAACCAGTCAAGCAAACCATAAGAAGACAACACAACAAAAAAAATAACCTAAGAACCACACTATTTTTGTGTTGCACCCTGACATTAGCAGTAGTTGATTTGTCGTCTGTTTATGGTGTGTTGTTGTTAGTGGTATTTTATGGTTATGTCGCCATGTGATGCTAGTAGTGCAAGAGATAGAGTGCCTTCGCCGGCGGATGTTGTGCCTTTGAGTTGTGTTGTTGTTTGCTCCTCTGCATCTATGGTAATGCCTGAATGGTTGATGGTACCGTCTACGACCATAGCGGCCACATAGAACAAGGTGCTTTTAGCTAAGCTGATTTTAACATTGCCATGCATGCTGACGGCCTCTAGGCTCTCAGCATTGCCGTCGTTTTCAATGTTAATGTTGCCGTTTGTAGTGGAGATTGAAACTTTTCCAACATTTAGCTTGGGCAGAGTTATGTCTCCGTTTGCACTTATAAGCGTCAAATTGCATTGGCTAGAAGCTGGCAGTTTGATTAACAAATCGGCAGTATGGTTGGGGTTGTTGTAGGTTACTTTGTCTTGGGCGCGGGTTACAATTGTGGTTTGATCGCCCTCTTTTGCTTCGTTGGTTTGGGTTGTTATGGTGGATAGTTCTCCTTGGGGAGCTTTGAGGGTATAGATTACTTCGATTTGGTCATTGGTTGTTGGTTGAATTTCTATATTACCCCTAAAGATGGTGGCATCAATCACAACGTTTGTGTCTGACGTATAAACGCTTCGTTCTTCGCGCTGATCCAACGCTGGGGGAGTATAGAGCAAACCTGATTGAAGAACCACTATAACAACTGTTAGAACAATAACAATCAGCAACGCTATTTTTACAGAGGTCTTCATTTCCATCCAACACCCTTTGTTTGGGCAACAAATGCTTTAAGAATTCCGCCCACTCAAAGGACACATCCGCGAGTATATTAAAAACACCGTTTAATGCTACTGATACAATTAATTGTTAGTAAATTTGATTTGCTACAACTGTTAGGGTAGCTACCTAAATCTTTTGGGTGGAAATTTGAAAGAAAGTAAAGTAGTGTTAAAATAAAGAAGAAGAAGGGTTGAGGGGAGATTATTCGCTCTCAAAGTATTCTTCGGGTTTTGGTGGAACAGCTGGTAGTCCTTTGCGTTCGCGGATGTCTTTGACTAGTGCATCTTGTAGTTGTTCTGGAACTGGTGCCAAACGGCTGAATTGGGTTGCCCAGAATGCCCGGCCTTCGGTTGAGCTTCTGAGATCATCAGCGATACCAAAGCTTTCTGATACGGGCATTTCTGCTTTGACGGTTATCATGTCTTCTTCGGAGGGCATGTCTAGGATTTTGCCGCGGCGTTTGTTAACGGTTGCTAGGACGCTACTGACGAAGTCGGAGGGGACGTTGCATTCAAAGTTTATGAGGGGCTCGAGTAGTTTGGGTCTGCTTAGCAGGATAACGCAGTAGATGGGTCTCCAGGTCATGGGGATGGCTTGTGCGGGGCCTCTGTGGACTGGGTCTTCGTGGAGGGTAATATCTTCCAAGTTGATTTTTAGGCCGTGTGCTGGTTCTCTTGCTAGAGGAGAGGTGTGGACGGCTTCGCGGAATCCGGTTTTTATGTGGTCGATGATTTCTTCGACGTATTGTCGTCCGCGGATGCGGTTGACTATGATGTTGCTTTCTTCGACTGCGACTGCGCCTTTTGCTTCGTCGGGGGACCAGCCTAGGCTTTTGAGGACTTTGGCTCTCTCGTCTTTGTTTTGCAGGTCGGTGATTTGTTCTGATTTAATGGCTTCTACGATTTCATCAGAGAGTTTTTCGATGGTTATCCAGAGTTTGTTGTGTTTGTTGGGGCTTTTACCCATAACTGCGGGTCCGGTGTAGTTGTGGCTGATAGTTTCTCTGTAGATGACAATGGGTTTGCTGAGTTTGACTTTGAGGCCAGCTTCTTGCATACGGTAGGCGGTGATTTCGAGGTGGAGATCGCCCATGCCTGAGAGGAGGAATTCACCTGATTCTTTGTTCATAACAAAGCGAATACAGGGGTCCTCGGTTGTTAGTTTATGCATGACTTTGTCAAAGAGAGGTAGGTCTTTGACGTTTTCTGGCTCAACGGCTACGGTGACGACTGGGTCTGAGACGTAGGTTAGGCCTTCGAAGCTGTGAATGTCGCAGTCTGCTTCGCCTATGGTCTCACCTATGCGCATAACCGGTAGGCCTGAAACGGCTCCGATGTTGCCTGCGGGAACTTTATCGACAATAACTCGGTCTGCGGCCATGCTCATGAAGACTTGTTGGATGGTGCCTTTGCGTTGGGAGCCGACTAGTTGGACTTCTTTGCCTTTTATGATGGTGCCGCTAAAGATTCTGCCGATGGCAACGGTGCCGCTGTGGGGGTCCACATCGATGGTTGAGATGCACATAAGCAGAGGTGCTTTGGGATCGACCTTTGCCATGCCGACACCGACTGGGGATGTGACATCGCCTGCCCAGATTTTTGCTTGGCGGTAGGGTTGGGCGACTAGGGGGCTTGGGAGGTGTTTGCAGAACATGTTAAGGATGGGTTCGGGCAGGGGTGCTTTTTTGCTTAGTTCAGCTACTTTTGCGTTGACTTCATCGGGGTCGCCTGTGTATGCGTCGATGATGTCTTGGAAGCTGAGGTGTTTTTGTTTCATGTAATCAAGGCTTAGGCCCCATTTGTGAAGAGCAGAGCCGAAAGCAACGGTGTCTTCGATTTTGATTTTCCAGGTTTCTTTGTATTCGGGTGGGGCGTGTTTTTCGATTAGGTTGTTGATTTTTGTGAGAACTTTGGCAAATCTTTTCTGGATTTCTTGGGGAGATAATTTGATCTCTTTGATTAGCCGGTCAACTTTGTTGATAAATAGGAGAGGTTTAACGCGTTCTTTGAGTGCTTGCATGAGCACGGTTTCTGTTTGGGTCATGGGGCCCTCGACAGCATCAACAACGACTAGAGCGCCGTCAACTGCGCGTAAGCTTCGGGTGACTGCGCTTGAGAAGTCGATGTGTCCGGGAGTATCGATAAGGTTAATCAAATACTCAGTATTTTCGTAGGTGTGGACCAAGCTGACGTTTGAGGCAAAGATGGTAACACCGCGTTGTTTTTCAAGAACGTAGCTGTCAAGGAATCGTTTCTGTCCTGCGGCATCGGCACTGATAATTCCTGCATGTGCCAATAAACTGTCGGACAAGGTTGTTTTGCCATGATCCACATGGGCAATAATGCTGGTGTTACGGATGATTTTTGTGTTCTCCATTAATTTAACAATTTCATCATTTTGTCTAAAACGCGCCATAATTATTCATTCTCCACTTTAATTTTCATAATGCCGTTAATTTGATTTGAATACATCATATTTTTGAGCATTTTATGCATATGGAAATCTCTCGGACAATAGAGAAAATACATTGAATTTGCACCCTATTAACTTTATGGCATAAGATCAGACGATTTTTGGACACACAACAAACAATTTTTCACTACAACAAACTTGGAATCACGTTCAGTTTTTGTTTATTTCTGTGCAACACACCTTGCACACAAGACTTTGATTAGTGTGGGAAATAGACTGCCAAACTATATGGAAGTTAGGGATCAAAAACACAAAAAATAAAGAACCGAACCGAAGAAAAAAATTTGACCAATAACAACACTTAGAGACAAGAGCTCCTTATAGGTAATAAAAGACAAGTTCTGCCGGATTACTGTATAGACCACTCTGAACAGAGAGCGAAGCGGACAATGTTAACCAATAACTTGCGGCTGGTTTTCTCAAAACCTACAAAGTTTGCTTATGATTAGTGAAGGGGTTAGCGGCAAATCATCAGGATGTTTTGGCTGGATAACTAGGAACTGACTTTAACTGCAACAGGTTATTTGGTGTGGTTGGTATGACAGAAACTTGGCGGGAGCCCTACCACATCGTTATTGAAGTTGAAAACAAAGAGTGCCACATGGTTGGTAAACTGGCGGCGCTTGGATTTAAACACCTAAAGGTGGTAGACGTACGCAGTGTCAAAGGCGGCTCAGTTCGCCATCTCATGGATTTAGGAGAAGAAGACCAAGCAAAAAAAATCCCCAAAGAACTAACCGCAAAAGGCCACATAGAAAATAAATCAGCAATATGGCTAGAGAGCCCCGGCTGCGGCGTATGCAACACCATCCTTGCCCACGACGCCTTTTTAGTATCAGGCAAAAGCATGCCAAACAACATCATAACCTACAGTTTTATGGTACCCACCCACAACGCATTCAAATCAATAATTAACGACCTAGAAAAAACCGGACATAAAGTAACAGTACGCAAAGCCGGCAAATTCGAACAACAAATCGATGTACTAACCGAAAAACAAGAAAAAATCTTTTGGCTCGCACTCAAAAGCGGCTTCTTTGACTACCCCCGCCAAATCGACATGACCCAACTAGCCGCAAAACTAGGCATCAGCACAGCAACCCTCTCAGAAATCATACGACGAGGAACCAGACGACTACTAGAACACTACTTCAAACAAGAACTCTAACCAACCCACACACCAACACACAAACACACGAGATAAACAATATCACAGCCAAACAAGACACGATGCACTAAAAGCATTAGTGCTAAATTTCTACAAACCAACTATAACAAGGATAACTTGCAGTGCAGTATAGAGGCTCTAGTTTATCACCTCGCCATTACTAACCGGGCTAATTGTGCAATGGTGAGATGACAACTATGAATCGTAAGGTCTCTCAGGCAAGGGTTGATAGATCACGATCAAGTCTTCTTCGCGCTTGATACATACCGCCAAGTTATGCTTTTTAGCAACACGCGCAATACAAACAAAAGTGTGCTCATCACCCTCAGTTTTTATATGTACCTGATAACCTTGCGAGCGAGCTACAACAGCACTGGATAACATTAGCATAATACCAAGCACACCCAGATCCTCACAAGAAACAACCATGTCCTTAATCAACGCTATTGCTTCTTCACGCTTCATAAGAAACACACCACACCCAAGACGCCAAACTCTGCAACACTTTCCTCAAATTTATGGACGACATTTGCCATCATATCACCAACACACCGATAAAACACTATATCTAAACAAGAGGTAATTAAGGCCATGCCATAGAACAAACCGTATGGAATTTAGTACAGACAACAATCGACTAAAAATAGAAGAATAGCCAGAAAAAAATCAAACAATACTAGCTGTTTGACCAACAAACCAGCCTTGGCCAGTATTGAACCTGATAGGAAAGAAAACATCACCAGACCAGATACCAATTATTCATAACCAGACCAACACACCAACAATAAATCAGCACGATAAATACGCAAAGTACCCCACCACCATTAATTCATACGTAAGTTGTGGGGTAAAATAGAAAAAATAGGGGTTAACTAATAAAATTAATTTTGCGTCCAAGTCCGCCACTTATAGGATGAGGGCTGCAGAGTATGAGATCCGAGTAATGGATCCTGTGCAAGCCATTTTGTACTTGTGCTATTTGTCCAGTAGGACCAACTTGAACCATCGTGAAGCCAGTTGTAGAAGAAAATAGCATCCGATGTATCGTCAGTAAATTGCCCTTCACTGTATATCTCTTTTTGATGTCCAGCTTGAACGTAATGACTCGATATATGACCGCTAGCTTTCCAGACATAGTTTATCCACACATCATAGACCCAGCCATGGCTATCCTTGACACCACTAATCATTATAACAAAAGTATCCGTGGCATATGCAGGTGTATTTTTATTTCCAAGAAATATCCAAGCGCCTTCGTCTAAGTCGAAAAGATACCACTTGTAAACCTCACCATAATTGTGTGTAACTACAATCTCAGCCCAGTCAGTACCACAATCTAAATCACCCAATTGCACACATAAGTAGTGACGTAAAGTCCCCCCTGAGCTAGTACTCATTGAACCACAAACGATTTCTGCAGCCACACCCGTCCAAGAATATTTATTTGTCCTCATAACAGAAGTTCGGCCAACCACAGTTCTTGTAGCAGAACCTGGTTGCATCGATTCAGATTTGGTTGAAGATTCAGTTGCAGGTTTTCGCATAAGCATTTCATCAGCTTCTTCAGGACTCAACGCTTCACCAATCCATGTTGCACCAGTCGCAGGATACCAACCCATACCCAGTGCGGCTAGCTGAACAGTTATTTCTTCATCACTCAGCCCCGCAGCCCTAAACTCATTAATCTTTAAAGTTACAGGATTAACAAAATCTTCAGGAGGTTGCCAGGAATCAAGGCTTGCTACCTGCGAAATCACCTGCGCCGAAGCAACAGGAAGCATAAGCGAAAAAAACATGGATCCAATAAGAATAGCAGACACTAAACCGTAAGCTCTTTTATGTTTTATCACACTATTTACCTCTTTACGCGTGAGATACACAAAATAGGCTATTAACGTCTATAGACTAGGACAACTGTACCATTGCATAGAACACAACCCCCATTATAGGCTGCCTCTACGCCATATTTTGATGGTTTCATAGGCAAAAATCACAACAAAACACACCTGAGCAATAACTGCAAAAACATACACTTGGAAAATAACGCCGGGATAAAAAACAGTGATTTCTATCACCAACACAAATATAGAAAAGAAGAGATAAAAGAAGTATCTCGGGATTAAGAAGCGGCTGATTCGTACACAATTTTCTAAAACCACCCTATCTACTACAAAGTTACCACATTCCCGTTTGACAAACTGCATACTTTCCAAACGAATTAGATGATGTTGAGCCACAGAAGGACTACTGAGATTTAACTCTCTAGCCAATTCCCTAACTCCGATGGGCTTATTACAGGTTAACATGAAACGGTAAATATCAAGCGCAGTTCCCCTCAATGTTTCTGCAGAGCATTTATCAGTAAACTAACTTGACCCCCTAAAACAAGAAATAAGCAGGATATCGATTTAACCCTTTTTCTTTTTTAAGAAAATAACAAGATACGATATAGCAATTAGTACACCGTATCTAAAAAATTGTTAAATAATAGACCAATCTTTTTAACAATAGACAGAGCTGAAATTATGAAAAGCGTAAAAATACAAATTGCATTAGCCACTGTCACAGCAATACTGACAGCACTACTGCTATTTGGAATAAGCTACATCCTCACACCCCACCCCGTAAACTACAGTGAAATACCGACACCCCTACTTTCAACGATTAAGCAAATTTTTAGATCAGCTCTCTGGATAGGTGTAGCCGCACTCAGTGCATTAGCCATCACTGGATCAGCCATAGCAATAAATCGAATAAAACAAAAACATCAACAGAAATATTCAAAGTCAGATACATAAAAAACCGTTCAGCAGATCGAATAGGCGAAAATTTCATAAACCATTGGTTTCAAAGCCAGTAGGCATTTTTACAATTAAATCAACTAACAGGACTCAAAAAATATTCACAACATAGTCTAGCCGAGTGAGAAAAAATACGCACAGAACCACTATAAGAGATAAGGACGAAGGGAATAGAAAGATGAATGGTATTGCCTCAAATTGTTCCACCATTTAAGCTCAGTTTGTAACTGCAGTGCATAATCAAGCAATTCACCATATTGCAGAAAAATATGTGGATAAAATATTGAGAAACAGAACAAAATATTTATGAAGATTTCAATAACTCTACATCAAAGCATATTAGACTAAAAAAATTAAGTATGCAAGTATAGACATAAAAAGTATGGTGAAAAATGAATAAAATCATTTCAGAATAATTTTTACCACAATTATCGCAATAATAATTGTTATCATTATAGCTGGAGTTATCGATCAAAGCATTCTTAGAGAGGATGAAATATAATGTTCAACATCGCGGCAGATCGACACCCCAAAGATAATTGACACATTAAAACCACTAGTTACCATTAGTTTATCAGAGATAACTGATTTGAATGAAATTTCTAGCGATTTCAATGTAACTAAAGGAGATACTATAACAATTATTGTGGACTTATTTCTTCGTTCAGATCAGAAAGAACTGTCCATACCGCTCTATCTTTCAGTGGGAGCTTTTGAAAACGTGCCAGCTCCAAAAATTATTGTGTCCCCGCCAAAACCTTACCCTGTTCTGCCATGGCCAAATCACATAGATTCTCCAGACATGGTAAAGCCATTTGAAGCAACATTTAACTCCAATCCTCTAACAATAAAGCCAAATCAAAATATGGCTACTACTTTGACAATTGTTACATCGGATAATACTCAGCCTGGAACATACACGCTTACTATTGAACTAGGTAAGTGGAAACAGACAGGCACTGGTGGAGCCAATTTTGAGTTGACGGTACTTCCAAAATCATGAGTTTAGCAAAATTTTTGTTAGGGTAGGGGGTTTGTGTTTGCTTTGCGGTTTTCTCGTATTTGGGCTAGTAGTTTGGTTACGGCTGGTTCGCCGTTTCTTGCTAGGACTTCGAAGAGTCGGGTTTCGTTTGTGATTCCTATTAGGCTTAGGTCTTCTTTGTTGTTGTTTAGGAATTGGTTTAGCCATTCTCTTACGCTGTAGGGGAAGCTGTATGTGCTTTGTTTTTTAGCTTTAGTAGACATTATTTGGCCTCTCTTGCGCGTATTAATTTGTCTATTTGACTATTTATCAACATCTCTTTTTTTTAAATGTTATAACAAATAAAAAACAATATTCCCAATTTTTACATGTGTTTTTTATAATAATAGTGTTAAAAACCCAAATGAGAAGTATTTATAAGTAATAACATTATTTAATTGTAATTACTTGTAAGAGGAAGCGATAACATGCCAAACAAACAAAACAACACAATTTTAACCACAATCAAACCAACAAACAAATTCACACCATCCAAATTATTAAATCTATATCAAAAACTCAAACACCACCCCAACAAAATAAAAATTAAAATCACAACCAACCAACACAGAGGAACCTGACGTTGACAAAAACCATAAATATCAACCCAACGATCACCCCCAAAATTCCAATAAACAAACAAAATCACAACCAAAAATCAAACAATAACAAAACAAAATATTTTCAAAACTGTTAACACCCCTGAAAAATTCCACAAAAAACAACCCAGCCCCAGCGTCGCCATCTCAGAACATACAAAGCACAGGTGTAGCTTATGAGTGATTCTAAACTTTACAAGTACCGCTTAGAAATAGATGCCTACTGCAACCATTGCCTAGATCAGTTTGAGAACAGCATTAATCGACCTTGCCACAATTATGAAGAGTGCGAAGTAACAGACTATAAAAAAATTTTAAACGACACTCAACCGATTGACATTAAGCATGATGCACTAAAGCAGACCCGCAAAACCAAATGCAAAACATGCAAAGCCAACTGTTACCTTGAAAAAAGTTTGCCGATGTGCAAAATTGAAATCGAGATAGACAGCTACTGCATCCACAAACGCTTCAGAACCATTTCAAATAACAACAACAAATGACACTAAATTTCAGCAACACAATAACTAATCTCAACCCACCAAACAAAACGAGCCACATATGCTTCATACAACTCTAAAAGGCGCTAATCACTCAAAATAATGTGTTGGTGTAAAGTTTTTGGGATCGTGTCAACGGCGCAAGGTTAGTGTTTTGTTGTTAGCGGTAAAGCGTTTGTAGGGGTTGCCGGTTTTGGTGATGATTTCTTGGTTGATGTCTGGGCCGGCGGCTTTAATTGTGATTGCGTCTAGGTTCCAGTTGTCGCTGTTGATGCCGCCTCTGAAGGTGGTTTCAAGGGTAACCGCGGTTATGTCGCTGGGCAACACAGCACGGTTAAGGTTGATGGTGATGTTGAGGCTAGAGTTTTTGTTCCACTTGTTTCCGCCATTGACGTTATAAACTGATTGTGTAGTGCCATCACGGAAGTGTACATAGAGATTTAGGTTATCGTTACAACCGCGCAGATCATCACTGCCAGTCTTAAAAGTTAACTCGAGTTTATTGATTTGTCCTGAGAGGGTGGGTGTGTTGTTTATGGGGATGAGAAGGGTTTTGTCGTTGCCTGTAAAGCGTTTGAATCCGACTTTCTTGATTTCCTGTAGTGTTGTGCCTATTATTTCGTAGATGGTTAGTTTGGTCATGTCCCAGTTGTCGCCGCTGATACCGCCTTTGGAGGTTGTGCTTAGGGTGAGATTGTGCAACTGTTTGGGTTGGATTGGGTTTGGAAGGATAATCTGGGCGAATTCGCTACTATGGCTAAGCCATCTAGCGCTGAGGTTAATGTTGTGGTATATCTGTTGTGTGCCATCGGTTAGGTTTACAAGTAGATCGATGTTGTCGTTGCCGCCGCGCAGGTCGTCGTTGCCAGTTTCAAATTTGAGGACTAATTCGTATGTTAGGCCATCGTTGGGGTAGGTGGTGGGGTTGTGAATAAGCGGCGGGGGGCAGGGCTGGTAGTTTTTGTGGACGAAATATGTGCGCCAGGTTGTTGAGTGTCTTTTTTTGTAGCAGAAGACTTGGCGTGTTGCATCTGCGATGAGGGTGCGTTTGGTTTTGGGGTGTTCGGGGTCGCAGACATAGATTTCGAACTCATCTAGATGGGTGCCGTAATCGCCTTTGTATCGGCCCATGTTGTAGCCATAGGCGATGACTTGATGGTTTCCTGAGCCTGTGTCGTCGCTTTGTAAGCCTAATACGCAGGGTTTGCCTTTGTCGAGGAATTGGCTCAATTCGTTAATGCATCCGCCTGGATTTGTAGAGATTCCTCTGTGGAAGAATTTGGAGGTTTGTTTTTTGTTGGGGTTGAGGCCGATTTCGATCCAGGTGTCGAGGTTGTTTAGAATTGAGTCTGTTTGTCGGGAGGTTAGGTATTTGTGCAGGATTGTTCCGGTGGCGGGGCGAAATGTTTGGGGTGGTATGGGTTTGTTTGTGAAGTAGTAGTCCAGTGCGGCATAGGACCAGCCTCCGCATAGGCCTTTTGCGGTTAGGCCTCTGAACAGTTCGGTAGTAAAGTTGTTATCGAAGCTAAAGCTGTGTTGGGGGGTAAAGTTGGTCAGCATAGAGAGCCGCCACAATCTATGGCTGTGGAATCTTTTTTCATCATATGCCTGTCAGAGTCATAATTTTGTGGGTTTATAAGTTTATCGAATGAGTAGCTGCTTGGTTTTTGGGACCAATTGGTTCAATACTGTCTTTGTGTAGTATGGTTGGTGTGTGTGAGAGGGGGGACAAGGGGAAGATATCTGCAGGTGATATGATGAGATACGTCGATCCCCTCTCACAAGTTTTTACTATTAATTAATAGTTAATAAGTTTACTTATCTCTCGCTTGAGAATAGACCATAAACTCACCACACCCACGCAGGCAACAACTGCAAAAAAGAGGAAAAAGGAAACACCAAACGCTAAAAGAGCGCGCAGAGAACATGTTGAAAAGGTAAACAACAGATCACCCCCCTTCACAGTTGGGTACTGCTATCCTGCTTTAATTTTTAGGACAGACGCACAAAGATTTTTTTGGTTACGTATTAAGGGCAGAATCAATCTAGAAAGCAGGGCAAGGGCATCATGTTGGTTGATGAATGGGCTGGGTTGTTGTGGTTGTTGTGGTGGTGATTATGCTTTGTTTGTATGTGTTTGCGCAGTGGATGCAGCAGAACGGTTTTTTGGTGCCGTTGATGATTTCGTGGTAGGTGCCTTTGTAGATTTGGCTGTTGCAGTGGGTGCAGGTGTGGAGCAGGATTTTAAAGGCGGTGGAGTGGATTTCGGTGAAGTATCTAAAGAGGTTGCGGCATAATGCTTGGCCGGTGGGGGTTAATTCGAAGGTGTTGCGTAGTTTTGACTCGTTGACTGTTGTGGTGTGTTTGATGTAGTGTTTTTCTTCTAGTTGATGGAGGAATGGGTAAACTGCGCTTGGGCTGAGTTCTTTTTTGAAGTTGTGTTTGTATTGGTTTATGATTTGATAGCCATGGGTGGGGCCTTGGTAGAGCATAGTTAGGATGTGGAAGCGATTAAAGTCGCTGACCAACTCCGTCATATTAAAGCTGTATTTACGAGTCATACGCCTCATATCTTTGGCAATGATATAGAAACAATAAGAGTTTATAACAGTTTATAAACGTTTATAACTGTATATACCTATATATACCTACATATAACTATATATAACCCCACAACAAACCCCAACCCACCAACAGCCAACAAAAACAACCACAACAACCAAGCTATAGCACGTATGTACCAAATTACACCATTAGCCAAACAACCCAAACTCCTCAGAAACACCAAACCAAAACACAACCACCCCTCCAAACCCACCCACACACCAACCCACCCACACACCAACCCACCCACACACTCTGGACACGCACACTGCGCTTTATTCCAGCTCAACAACTACACACATCAAACCCCATAACAATACACTCATCATCAAATCAACAACACACACTATCATCAGACCATACCTGCCCAAAATTAACCCACACCACACAAACACCATCAACCAAACCAAAATCAAACCAGCAACCCCCATGCTGACATCAAAATAAAAGACAATAACAGCCCATAAAGATGGGCAGGTACAGAAAACTACTGTGCAACATAACAAAGCATAACATAGAAAGTTAAAACTCAAATTACCCCGTTGTAACGGAATAGTTAAAAAAGAATTGAGGAAATATCCTCAAGTTGTTTGTTTCTGTTTATCTGTTGGTCCAGCTTGCTTCTGAGTAGAGTGTTTGAAGACAAATGCGATAGCTATGAGTTCTGCTATGAAAATGAACAGGTTTACAATGGTCCAGTTATCCACAAATGACATTTCAAGGCTCAGGTCTTCTGTGAGTATGAACACAATAATTCCTGCAACCCCCAACACAAGTGCAGTAAACAGCCACACCTTTCGATACGTCCACTGTTGCGCCTTCTGCTTACTGTTTTGCTCGGCGGCATTTTGATTTGCAGAGTTCTTTTGCATATTTTTTGCTGGCTCATTTTTCTTTTGCCTCCTCTGTTGCAACAACACCCAAATCGTCACAATTACTGCCAATATAATGCCTGCTACGCTTAACACCAAATTGGCAAGTGCCCAAACCTCATCTTCATTAGGTGAAACACCAGGCGGACCAGTAGTAGGTGGAACTTCAGGCTCCACTATGATGTATTGTGCGGTTACCGTAATATCGGATCGCACATTAGAGAAACCTCGATCCCAACCAGTGAAACGGTAGCCTTCTCTTGATGGATTAGCAGGGGCAGATGCATCGCCGCCAGGGCGCACACGCTGGGATTTTATAAGTGTCCCATCCCAATCCACAAACCGCACCGTAAACATATCATTCGATCCTGAACCACCACCTGAACCGCCGCTGCCACCGCCGCCGTTGTTGTTTCCGCCGCCAGAGTTTGCTGTGTAGAAAAAGGTAATCACATTACCGGTAGCATTAAGCGTTATAGTAACAGAGGTAGGAGCAAGCGCAGCATAACCCGACACAGAAACAGCGGTTTCAGTCACAGAACCGCCCATAGTCTGACCCGTAACAATCTTAGCATTAGCCACTGCATTGGTTGTGCCCTGCACATAATAATACACAGTATATTGAATATCGGTGTTTGGGGTATAGTAGAAGATAATTACATTGTTTGTAGCATTAAGCACAACAGTAACAGAGGTAGGAGCAAGCGCAGTATAACCCGACACAGAAGCTGCATCCTCAGTTACAGAAGCACCCATAGTCTGATCCGTAACAGTTTTGCTGTCAATTATTGAAGTAGTGGAATTTTGCAAATAATAGTGCACTACATATGAGACAGAAAAATGCTCGCTGTTTGATTGCCAAACGGCATACAACACAGTATTAGCCTGGATGGTAAATGTTGAGCCTGGCAGATGTGTTGGTTGATCAGCTTCAGGGGCTGTGGCCCAGCCAAGAAAAGTGTAGCCTTGCTTATCTAGTGTGCCTTGGTCCAAAACTGTTACTGTTTTGCCGATCATGTATGGACTGTGATCATCAATAGGTGCAGTGCCAATGCCAGCATCACCGTTAGGCCAGTTAGCATAATAGTGCATGGTGTACCAAATGATAGGTTCAATGCCAATTGTACTCCAGCGGGCAGTTAGCTGTAAATCACCTGTTGTGCCCTCAGGAATAACGTAATTAGAGAGGGTGAGCACCGTGCGGCCATCGGCGTACTGTACAATCCAGCCTGCGAAGGAGTAATCAGGTTTAGAAGGATTAGCAATCGTAAGTGGAAGTTCCGTCACAATATACTCAGACGGATTTCCAGGAGCATTAACCCCGCCGTCTAGCACATAACTAATAGCATATTGGGCCTCAATCCACTGTGCATACAGCACTGTATTTTCAGTAACTGTAAAGGTGTCATTAGCAAAAAGCAAACCGTTGTTGCCATTAATAGTGGTGCTCCAGCCACAGAAAATCCAACCGTCCGCACTAAGAACAACATCAGTTACAATAACTTGTGAATCAACTGGATACACGTAAGGTTTAGGCACGCTACCAACACCGGCAATACCTTCAGGCCAGTTAGGATCATAGCTAACATGTAGCAGATCTTCGATTTCGCCGCCAATTGATTTGTCATTAATAATAACTTCGGCACTATTTGAAATGCCGCCATCAACAGAAACAATAGAGAAAGTGACGATGAGAACCACTAGTTTGCCATCAGCAAGAACTGAAAGATCCTTAAGAGTAAAAGTAACAACACCCAAAACAGCATCATCAAGAACCGTCACAGATGAAAGCGGAACAACTGTGTTGCCAACTTTTAAAGTGAAACTCTGGTAACTAAGACTATCCGCAGGATAAGTATCAGCAATCATAAAGGAACCAATGCCAATCGCATTCTCTGGAGCATAAGTAATCATAAAGGACAGTTCTTCACCTTCAGCAAATGTAAACCCGTCTACAACATCTTTAGACACACCGCCCGCCTGTTTCCATTGGGCAAACAACTCGGTATCAGCAGCAATCCTAAAACTGCCGCCAGCCACATAAGACACACCCGAACCATCAGCCGCAGTATTCCAACCAAAGAAAACATACCCATCAACAAAAAGATCCACC
>Ga0123353_10001412_pt1 | contig 29341 bp, 25 predicted proteins | sample TergutLab28metaG_3_FD_92763 | JGI IMG/M metagenome (GOLD analysis project Ga0123353, IMG submission 92763) | Labiotermes labralis P3 segment gut microbial communities from Petit-Saut dam, French Guiana - Lab288 P3 | ecosystem: Host-associated > Arthropoda: Insects > Digestive system > Gut ...
ACGAATGCCAGGATCAAAACCTGGTGCCTTACCGCTTGGCGACGGCCCATCATCTCTGCGTCATCCCGGCCTTTAGCCGAAACCTCCGCCCGAAATTGAGCGAAACAGAGCCGCTGAGGAGTGTATCTGTTATGCAAAAAAGATGCACTCACTTTTCGACAGTTTATTCACTTTTTTGCTAACACCTATTTATATACTAACCATATTTCATAAAATGTCAATAAATCGAATCCGATTTTAGCAAACTCACTATTCTCTTAGATTCAGTTATCCTGTTTTGTATGAACTTCCGATAAAACTCTGAATAGTGGAAGTTGTATATGTCCTCTATCACATCAAGCGCAGATCTGAAATCATTAATGTTTATCTTAGCAAATTTATCAAAAGTGTTAATAAAACATTCTTTCCCTTCATCGCCAAATTCTTCGGCTATATTCTTGATGTATGATTCAACCCAAAAATCTTCGATTGGATAGTTAATCATTCTGGTCATATTTTTCTTGAAAACCTCTATGATTTTTTTCGGAGTTTTATCTAAATGTAAATACATATTTAGAGTATCGCCCTCAACAAAAGAAGAAGTATTATCTAGTTTTAGAAGCTTATTGTCAGCAACAAAGTATTGCCGAGCATCTTGCTCATTTAATATAAGGGCTAATGCACAAAATGCAAAATAGTCGTCAAAGTTATCAATAGTGTTTCGCATATCCAGTTCCAGCTTCGTCAATCCTTCGATAAATTCAATAGCACACGCTTGGAACTTGAAAGGAATATTATCGCGCTTAGATTTTCGTATAAGTTTTACTTTTGGTGTTCTCAAATTCATGGCTTCTGCCACTTTATGATACATAAACTCGTTACAAGCGCAATCTGAGAATTCATGTTTAACAACATACTTTTCTGTGTTATCTCGTTTTGTCGCAAGCAAAAGTTGCCCGCTATCACCATTTTCATCATGTGGGTTGAATAGTTCAAATATAAAATCAGCTGAATATATGATGTCAGCCATCTTGTGCACCTCATGGATAATGTATACCAAAAAACATAAAAAAGTCAAAGTTTTGATTTACTTTTCACATTTCGTGTTCTAGCGTTGGTTCATTATCAAAATTCAAGAGCTCGCTTATTTCTTTTGGTACATTATCCATATCAACATGTATATCGCCATAGATTTTAATTGTGTACCAATAATCATATGGAACGAATTTGCTTTTAAGGAGTTCATTAAAAGCAGCATCCTTTTCATTATGATTTCCTATGCCTTCCTCAGTTATGAAACATGTTCCCCAATGCTCGCCAGATGATTCTAAATCCAAATTAACTAGACCAATGCACATGCCGTCATTGTTGCGTCCGTGTATAACTGCCGGCACATCAACAAACTCGATTTCTTCATTGCAAGCTAGATAATCTACACCATAAACATCTTTGAAAAGTTCAGTCATATTTTGCAGTATTTCTTTTGCATAGACAAAATCCGTTTGGTATGATTGCCCTAATTTTTCAAAATCAATTCCAGCAAAAACTTGTGAGTTCAGCTTGTCAATGTAAATACAATTTAATCTAAAGCTATTATCCATATTTTTATTCCTTTCAAATTTTCTTTACAACCCGGTAGCCATTCTTGAAATCTACTTGAATGCTTAATTCATCAATAACTTTTACTTCATGGATCATCTTGCGGACTATGGTTTCGTTATACTCGGTCAGGCTGAATTTCTCTTTTTCTAATATGTTTATCATTTCTTTGATTTGCGTATTGTTTTGTGTGCGGTTTGCTGAGTTGCGAGCGTTTTCTTCCTTTTCAGCCATAAGGATACGAATTTGGTCATTTAGTATTTTTATTTCGCCGTCAGAGTAATCAATGGGCAGGTTGTGCTTTGCATTATGCTGCACTATTTTCGTCAGGTTCTCAATCTTTGAGTTGATTTCTGCTTCGATTTCAGAAATATCTCGCCCAGTTGGTGTTCCCTCGATAGCGATGATTAATGCGTTCTGCAAATTCTGAGTTATTTCTTTTTTGTTAATCACTAATTCATTAATAGCTTGCAAGATTGCATCTTGGAGCAGTCCCTCATTTATTGTTGGAGATGCTTTGCAATACTTTGTGCCATATTCTAGTCGATTTGTGCAGCGCCAAAGGGATTTCTTGGTGCCGTTTCTAGCCCAAGTTACTCGTTTATATGCCGATTCACATTCGCCGCATACCATTTTTTCAGTGAGCGCATATTTGCTTGAATACTTGCCGTTTTCGGTTTTCGCTCTTTTTCTCAACACTTTTTTACGATTATTGCGCCGTGCGAGTTCTTCTTGGACTTTATTAAACATATCCCTGCTCACTATCCCTTCGTGATTATTATATATATGCCATTTCGGCAAATCATTTACATTTTTGACGACTTCTTTGCTGAGGAAATCCTTAATATATGTTTTTTGCAAAATTGCATCGCCCATATATTTCTCATTTTTTAGGATGGCTAAGATGCCGCCGGTTGTCCATTGGGTCTTGCCGCTGAGTGTGTGGATTCCATCTTTTTCTAAATCTTTTTTAATTGTAGCGGCTGATTCGCCATCAAGAAATCGTTTATATATCCTCACTACAATTTTTGCTTCGTTTGGTTCTACTTCATAGCCACCGGTAGCAGATTTGATATATCCTAGCATCCGAGTAAATGGCACCTTGCCATCCTTGAATTTCTTCCGCTTGCCCCATTTAACATTTTCGCTTATAGATTCGCTCTCGCCTTGTGCGAATGCACTAAATATACCAAGACGGAATTCGCTGCTAACCGGAAGGGTATCCAAATCCTCTTTTTCGAAGTAAATACTAACGCCGATTTCACGCATTTTTCTAGCATAATCAACCGATATTAATTGGTTTCTCATATATCGCGAAAGTGATTTAATTAATATAATATCAATCTTTCCTGCATAAGCATCGGCGATCATCCTATTAAAATCATCACGCTTTTTAAGGCTTGTTCCACTTATACCCTCATCGGCATACACACCAACGAATTCCCAATTAGGTGTTTCTTTGATTTTCTTCTCGAAGTATTCCTTTTGTGCATTATAACTATGGAGTTGATCTTCATCGTCGGTACTGACACGACAGTAGGCGGCTACTCGCAATATTTTTGGTTTAATTGCTTGTCCGTTTTTTGTCATTCCAATAGTTGCCGGAATAATTTCGATTCTCGGTGCTACTGCTACTGACATTAAGCATTCACTCCTAACTGGTTATATTTCAGAGTGGCAAGATTAAAAATCTGCTCTTTGGTCTTTTCATAGTCAAAATCTCGCCCGGCCAATGCCCGGTTTATTGTGTTTTCAAGTTTTATAATCTGCGGTGTTAAGTCCTGCTTTTCTATCTTTTCAGGCTCTGCAATTTCCTTTGGTTTTTTGCGCTTGCATCTTTCTTTTTGCTTGCTACGAATTTCCAAAGCCGTTTTAAATAAATCAGCAGTAATGATTTTGGGATATCCGCTTTCTCCCATATATCTTCCGTTTTCTAGAATACGAGCGATATTTGGTATCCCCCACTGTGTGCGTTTTGTACTGTATGGTATGGTCATTGATTCAGCTATTCTTCCAAACGATTTTCCACTGGCATAATCTTTGAAAATTTGTTTGACCGCCGCACTTTCGCTTTCATTAACTATGATCCGGCCGCCAATCATTTTGTAACCAAATGGAATGTTTCGCTTATCTGCCATTTCTGCTCCTTTTTGCATAAACTTCCTTAACTTTCAAACCATTTTTAAGATTGAAAGTTAAATTGTTATCATCGATTTCAATTTTTTCTATGGTGTTGCTGAAAATTAAGGCATTGAATTCTTTGATGTCGCCAACGGCATTCAAGGTCGATATAATGTTTTTGGTTTTGAGTATTGATTCGTCATCGTCTTTGTCTATCATTTGCTTGCGCTCTGTTTGCAGTGTTTGAATTTGCGCTTGAATACCATTTATTTGCGACATTAAAATAGCGGAATCCATAAGGTTTTCCGCTTGCATGTGAGTATACATTTCGTTTTGCGCTTTTAATTCTGCAATTCTTTTGTTAATTTCTATAATTTTTCCATCATATTTTGCATTTTGTGATTGTAATTCTTGCAATTGGGATAGCAGAGAAGAAAGGATTTCCGGATTATCTTTTAATCTTTGGCACAATCGAATGAATATCATATAAACTTCTTGCTCTGTAACTCTATTTGCAGGGCAATGCTTTTTGCCTAATGTTTCGTAAGTTGCACATCCCCATACAATTTCGCCACCCAGTATGCGCCGCTTATAATTCTTGTCACAATTAGTGCATTTAATTTTACTAGTTAGCGGTCGCTTACTTACGCCGTCATACTGGTTTGGATTAATTGGTGTGCGCTGTTTTATTAGATTCTGTACTAGTTCGAAGCAATCGCGTTCTATAATCTGCGTGTGTGAACCATGAATAATAATTTTTTCCTTTTCGCCACGATTTTTTTGAAATCTAAATGGCAATTCATCGGTTTTAAACCTCTTTTGCAAGAGCGAATCTCCAATATATTTTTCATTTGTCAAAATATATGCAATAGTTTGGTGTTTCCAAGTTTTCCCCTTAAAAGTTAAACCGCGATCATTAAAACTCTCAGCTATTTGTTTTCTAGTTTTACCCATTAAAAAACCGCCAAAGATTTCTTTGACGATTTTGCTTTCTTCGGAATTAATGACTAATTTACCATTTTTCAAATCGTAACCATAAGGAGGCACGCTTAACTTGTATATTCCGCTCCGCATTCGAACTTGCACAAATTTGCGAACATTTTGCGATGTGGAAAGGCTTTCCTCTTGTGCCAGCGTGCTATATAGGCTGACCATCATCTCGCTTGAAATCTGCCGAGTGTGAACGCATAGATTTTCGAAAATAACGCCAACATTAAGGCTTTTTAGTTCGCGAAGCACTTCTAAGCATTCTTTATTATTTCGCGCGAACCTTGTTATTGATTTGACCAATATCAAATCAATTTTCCCTCGTCTACAAGCTTTAAGCATACGATTGAAATCATTTCGATTGTCCATGCGTGTGCCGGTAGTGCCTTCGTCTGCGTAAATATCGACAAAAACCCATTCACTATTGCTATTTATTCGCACTGTGTATTCTTCAACCTGTGCTAAATATGAGTTTAGCTGATCTTCGGAATCAGAACTAACGCGACAATATGCTGCTACACGCAGTTTACTGGTCCGCGCTAATGTTATAGGCAGTATCTCTCTTACTATTGGCATACTTAACACCTCGCCTTTTTGCATCTTTTTGCAACTCCGTGTGCTTTTCCTCAAAAAGATTCATAATAGCCGCTACACTTTTTTCTAATTCTGCGGCTTTCAGTTCTGCTGATTTACTCACGCTTTTAACCTCTTTTCTTATGGAACAACAACATACCGAAAGCCGTCCTGCAAGTCAAGCAAAAACGGCATATTTTACACATTATTAGAGGATTATTATCCCATAAATTTTCTGCAATTGCTGTGCAGCAATTTGTGCCTGTTTTGGTGTTAATTTTTCTTGCTTCATCATGCGCCGCAAAAACTTCATGGACATTTCATATTTGATTTCATTAATTGCTTCTTGCATATTTGGCTCCTTTCAGTTAGTTCTCTCGAAGTGTGCTTGGATAACATCAATTGCTTCCTCGATGAATTGCACCTTCGTGTTAAGAATGTCAAGTGCGATTTCGCAGTTCTTGTGGTTTACCCTGATTCGAGTTTTAAACCTACCGCCCAAAAAATTGCGTTTGCTTTTGAAACTAATGTTCGTGTGCTTTTGATTTTTAAACATTTCATCACTCCTCAATTTTGAAAAAATTACCCCTCTCGTCTTATAAGAACGGATTCGCAAATTTTGGACATCGAAAAAATTATCGCACTTGCAAATTCGCAGATAAAACAGAGCATTTTGGGATGAAAAATTTTTATTTTTTTTGTCAAAAAAAGAGGGCGTTTTTTGACAAAACTGGTCACGCCCTCTTTTAATGAAACCTTAAATTTTAGAACTGACTTCTCAAGAAGTTTAATATGCGATCATGCTTTTTATAGATGCCGCTGAGATCACATTCTTCGGCCTCTGCAATTTCGTCAAACTCCATGTTATTACGATAGATTTGACGGATTAACTTGCGCTGAGACTTTGTCAGCCTTCGCATAACTCGCTGTAACTTTTTTAATCTTTCTTCCTGCTCAGCCAACCACAAATGATGAAAAAAGACTTTTTCCGGCGAAAGAAATAGCCCATCCCAGCGCGGATCATCACAAATTAGTTCTTCGGTGTCGAATGTTTCGCAGCTGATATACGGAACATGTTTATTTGTTTCGTTATCATTGTTTCTTCGCTGATTCAGGTGTTCTTCCAGAATAACCCCATACAACTTTTTGCCACGAGCTCTTGCGGTGATTTTCTCGCCTGTTAAAAACTGATATACTATTTTAAATCTCATTTTAAGCCTCCTAAATTTTTTGTTGAATTTGAATTTAGGGAGGCTTATGGCGGTACAAATTTGTAAGTTAGGAACCTAAAAACTGGCACAAAAAAGCCACTATGCGAGATTGCATAGTGGCATAAAAACTTGTTTATCTTGTGAATTTTGAGGATATAAAACCATCTGCTATTTATTGGAGTGGCGTAAAACCATAAATGAGCCAGTATGAGCGTTATTAAGAATGGCGGCAGGGGTGGTGTGCCATACCGCTTGATGTCGGCAAATGGCATATCTCTTTGTCCCTTTCTTTTTAAATTAGACGAACCCTGAATTGAATGTCTGCTTCAAGATGTGCAATTCACTTCTTTCTCGATATGATAAAATGGACATTTATCATCCATTTTTGCAACAAAAAAAGCCTCTTACATAAATCTGCGGCTCGGCAGAAATATGTAAAAGGCTTTTTACTTCTTGTTCACAATGTTACAATATTTATTGACATAATATAATTACCAAAAACTGGAAATTGTGTCAAGTATTTGAAGGTTTTTTAGTCTGCAGCTTGGTTTCAGCAAAAACTTATTATAACCACTATTCTTTTTCATATAATTTTTGTCTTATCTCATCGGCAATAACCACTTCGCTAATTTGTTTATAATGTGGCAATGTTTCGTTAAGTTGACTGATGAAAACATCAATATCAGTTTTACTTGCCGAGGAAACAACTGTTGCCACGATTCTCTTATCTTTTTCATAAACAAAGGCAGACTCTATTATATCGCTTTGGCATAGCAATTCTTCCAACTCATCAGGATACACATTTTTTGCATTAGACAGTTTAATCATCCGTTTTTTTCGTCCAACAATATACAAATAGCCATCTTTGCCTAAATAGCCTAAATCGCCGGTGTGTAAATATCCATCATCGCCAACAGCACATTGTGCAATGTTATTGCCCTTAACGCATATCTCACCAACCCCAGTTTCATCTTGCTCGATTATTTTGCACTCTTGATTTCCTAGCACTTTGCCCACAGAGCCAAGCCTATAATGATTTATTGAATCACAAGCAACAATGGCAGATGTTTCGGTCATCCCATATGCTTGCAGAATTGGAAGTCCCATATCATCAAAGATGCCTATAAGTTCATCATCTATATTTGCCGAACCACTATATGCAAAACGCACCGCGCCGCCCAAGCTTTTATGAAACTCTGCAAATATCTTCTTGCGTTTATCGATACCGATTTTCATCAAAAGATTTGAAATTTTAATGCCCTTTTTAATTTGAGATTGCTTGTCCTCAGGAATTGCTTCCCATATCTTCTCAAAAATTCTCGGGACACCATAGAAAACAGTCGGCCGCACTAGCTTTAAATCTTCACCCATTTCCTTGAAATCATTCGGTATATACATATTTGCGCCCATAGATACCGGATAAATAAATACCCCTAAAATAGTTGCGATATGACTAAGCGGCAAAGATACTATATACCTATCATTAGCAGAAACCGTGAATAGCTTTCCCATCTCATGACCATTGGCAACTAGATTTCTCTCGGTCAATTCAATTTTCTTTGGAGTAGCAGTTGTGCCGGATGTAAACATAATAGTGCATACCCGATTATTGTTTGTTTGGTTTTCTTTGCGTTTAACATCGAGTGTAGCACCTTGATTAATCAAATCAGTCGTTTCGTTTTCCAAATTGGCTCTAGGCCCGTTTGTTCCTTCGAGGTTTTCCTTTAAGCAATCGGAATATAGAATAAAATCAATATCTATGACCGATAGAACATGATTAATATCGTTAGTTTTCCATTCCTTATCAATGGGAATAACAATACCGACATATGCAGTAATCGCTAAATAAGCCACCATCCAATTATAGGAATTGCATCCATAAATCATTATGTTTTTCCCTTGCAATCCCATACCAAGAAGTTTTTCGCTCAAACTGCGAATATCAGTATAAAACTCGCCGAAGGTTCTGCCCACGAATTGGCCGTCTATTTTTTCATATATTCCTGTAATATCTTTGAATTCATCATAGCTAGTTCTAATTAACTGATCCATAGAATCGCAAATCATAGCAAGCCTCCTTCGATATGGATTTTTTCACCGGACAATGGTTTGTTTATTGTGTATATCGTGCTATCAAATCGTGCAGCGTTCATTTTTTTAGATAATATTTCGTAAAGAATGGAATTTTGAATTGCACCAACCGTATATAATTTGGACTTTGGCTTGATGACATTTCCTATTCGTTTCAACATTTCCTTATAATATTTGGTGTTCTCATTTTTTGCAATAAAGAACGATATTATAGGATTTTTAATCACTTCGTTCACTTTTGGAAAAGCAGGGAGAAATGAAAACGCGCGAACAATACCATTATATCGTTTCACCATGTATTGTTTGAATCCCTCTTGCCACCAAAGTGCGCACACGCATAGTATTTCATTGTTTTGCTCAAGCAGATAAAAATCGCCAATGTTTAAATTTGCAAATTGATTGAGGTCAAAAGAAGGGAACAGATTGTGTTCTTGTCGCTGCTCTTGCAGGAATTTTGCAATCCGGCTATTATCCATTCCGCCTGCTCTGCGGAAAACAAATTCATTAGATGTCTTGGTTTTCTTGATACGAAATACAAAAGAAGTATATTTACAAAGTGGATGGAAAGATGGTAATTGACTATGCCCTTTCGTTAGGAACTTCGTTGCGCGTGGGTTACCGTCAATAATATTGGCATAGTAGACATCACATTTGCATTCATCGAAAATCGTTTGTGTCAATTCACTGTAATTGATTCTGAATATCCCAGACTTTTTTCTTAGGCCACAAAGATAACCAACTCTCGCAGGCTTGCCATCTACAAATAACTCATGCACTAAACAAGCCACTTGCAAAATAATCTCATTATCACTCTTTACTAGGAAAATCCTAGCATCTTTATTTTCTTTTTTATATGACAAAACCGCATTTGGGCGGCGTGTTAGTATCATTTCAATTGGAGCTCTTATTTCTGATTGCTCAAAAAGTTTCAGCATCTGGGCGCCGTCTTTTTCAGTTGCTTTGATTGTATTGTATGTCATAAGATGCCGCCTCCTGAACAGTAATTTTATTCTTTCGTGCAATATGCATCCATTCTAAATTCAGCATATAACTCGCAAGAAATGGTTTGATATCACGAACATTAAATACGGATTCTTTGAAATGCAACATAGCAAATGCGTAATCTTTGATGTTATGCAGATTGACTCCGCAAGTTAGGAATTGCCAGAACATATGTCCAATAAACTTGCGTGTTTCCTCCTTGACTTCTATACAGTTTACTTGCCTTAGCAATATACTAATCAAGTCATAATTGTCCATAAATAACAACGCAGATGTTATGCGAGGGTTACATTCTATGCAGAATAGTTCGCCACTGTCTGACAATATAAAATCTAACCCAATAACTCCTTGGTAATTCGTATGCTCTCTAATTTTATTAGTAATATCTTCAGCCTGTTTGCAAAGTTCGATGTCATCAATAACTTGTAAATTTGAGAAAGGCTCGATTTTATTATGAAATCTTGCACCATATACCAATGTGCTTTCATCAACCGAAAAACTGCTAATCGGCATACCCTCTATAAAATCTTGTGCTATCCATTCACCACTTGAAAAATCTACATTATTAGCTTTCAAAGTTGTGCTTTCGCCGCATCGTGAAAAAATGCGCTTGTAGATCTTATTCTCTCCTGCGCATCTCGCAACCTCCGTATAGGGCGTTTTAATTCCTAGTTCCGTGCACAAAGCATAAAATGTCATTTTGTTATGTAAAAGTTCGATTTTCTCTATATCCTCGACTAGACAATCGCATAATAATTCGGCTTTATGTTTTGCGAGATAATATCCTTCTTCGCCAAGTGGCAAGATGATATCGACTTTTTCTTTCTTCACAATATCGTTGATCGCACGAATAAACTCATCTTCATTAAAGCGGCAAGATGGGATGCGGATATGTTTTATTTTTTTGTTACAAGAATTGCCCGCTCCGAAACGCATAGAATCAGCAGTTATCACTTCGTGGCCGTGTCGTGCTAAATTGCGGATAATGGCAGGAGCAATTAACGCTCTACTCGCTGTTATTAGAATCTTCATTTCTATTTCTCGTCCATTCTCCCGTCCTGCGTTGCCATGTCCCTTGTTCTGACTGTGTTTCTATTCGCGCTTGCTCTGCCCTTAATCTATCCAAATTTTCTTGAGCAGCTTTGGCTTGTGCCTGTACTCGAAGCAACTCCGCTTGTGCGCTGGCCAATGAGTCTTGTTCAGTTGAAATCACCGGCTCTTCAGCCGGATTCGCTGGCTCATCATTTGCAATTGCTTCGTATACTTCTTTACCATCTGAATAAGTCTTTGCCCCATTTCGAATGTTAAAATAGTAAAAGATGGGGAAAGCAATCAGAGCAACACAAAGATATAACATCCCTACGGAAGTCTCACCATTTGCACTGGCGACTGCAGATGCCAAAACTGCACAAAGGGGATATAGTATAATAGCCTTTTTGGCCGATACACCCCATTTTTTAGCCATAACTGAAACTATTATTGCCACAGCTATGTTCAAAAGCCAAAACGGTGTATTTGTATCCACGGACTCAAAGAACCTGTATGTAAGCACAGTTGGTATGAAAAACATATTGACCAACGATAAAGCGCCCAATCCTAATAAAAAACTGTTCTCCTTTCTTAAGATATACCCATGAATCAAATTGCACGCAGTTAATGACCATAAGTACACAACAAATAAACCGTTAAGCGGAAATAGAATTAATGCGAACATTCCCATACCACCCATTTTACAACACTCCTTTATTTTTTAAAATTTCGCCTGTTTTACAATCCATAGTTATAACATCGCCGGTTTTTATTATTTCAGTCGCTCCATTAGCAACTAATATACATGAAAGTCCATACTCCCTCGAAATGACCGCCGCATGAGATAGCATCCCGCCTGTTTCTGTTATAACGCCACCTAATTTGCTGAAAACGGCCGTCCATGCAGGATCTGTGCATTTGGTTACAAGAATATCCCCTTGTTGTAATTTATCGGCATCATCTATGTCTATAATAACTCTCGCTACTCCTGTAACAGTTTCGCCACTACATGGAACGCCTTCTAGCATTTGTGTTCCCTTAACTTGCGGACGCATTACATGACGATTGCCAATCTCGTTAGGGTTATTAAAATTTGCAAATGAATGATAATATTTTTTGTTTTTATTTACAAGCTCTTTTAAATTTATTTTATCACAAATATCGTCAACTGTCAAGAAGTGCATATCCTCCGCACTCTTTATAAGCCCTTCTGATTCCCATGCTTTTCCTAATGCAACCCCCAATCGCCGAATAACATAATGTGCCTTTGTAGAAATATCCCTAAATTCCTCACGCAACCATAAGAATTTGCGTAATAATTCAATATCTTTGTGCAGTTTTTTAGGGAGTTTTGCAAGGATTTCCGTGTATTTCTGTCTTTGCTTTTCTCCCAACTCTTCGGGATTGGGCGCACCCTTAAACTCTGCAATCATTTCGCGCACTTCGCCCAAGGTTTCATCCCAATTAGGGTATGATATATCCAATTCATGCTTGGAATGATGTTTATATTTCGCCATGAACTCTGTAAATTCTTCATTGCTATACTTTCGCTGTCCCATATCCCACATTTCATATATCGGGCGCATATGGGATACATCCGACAGTCCAAGCATAATATTCATGAACTCTCCGCCGGGGAGATGTTTTTTGACTTTGTCCTTCATAAGTGTGGAGAGAACCAAATTGCAAGCAATATAAATGAAATAGGTATATTGAATCTTGGAATAATCATTCTTGATAAATTCTAGCCATATTTCATGTAATTCTTGTGATGTTTTTCCCGATATATCTATTTCGCCAACTCGCTGGGTAAAATCTTTAATATATTCAGGTGCTTTAATCTCGGCATTTTTAATATACTTGTTTATTGCAGAGAGAGCAGTTATACCGGCAACCAGACTTTTCGGGGTGAGTTTTGTAACAATTCCGTCCCCTTCGTATGTTGGGATAACACCTAAATCATCATCAATTTCACGCTCTACGAACCCCGGCAACCTAGAAAGGCATTCTTTTTCCGTTGATAAACGCCAATATGGGCGGCTAAAAAACATTTGATATGCCAATGGATGTGCGTAGTCCTTTGGTAATAGTTTAGTGTCGCTATAAAAATCAGTAAAAGAAGAGGTGAATATCAAATCATAAAGCGATGACATAAGCGGCTTGCATACTTTTGAAGAAACGCCACCATCACGGAAATTTGCAGTTGTCCATTCATCATGAATAGCTCTATAACTGATAGTTGTTATAGGTCGGCTTTGGAGGATATATATTTCATCGCCAATTATTGCCCATTCAACATCAACAGGAAACCCATAAAAAAGCTGTATCTCAAGCACGACCGCCGCAATCCGCTTAACCTCATATTCCGTTAAAATCCCGCTATTATAGGTTGTAAATTTTTCATCATACCAATTATATGAATAGTAGTCCGGCGTAACATGACCGCTAACCAGTTTTTCGCCTAAACCACTTACTGCCTCGATTATAATTTCCTTATCAAACCCATTTATACTATCAATCGAAAACGCAACGCCGGACTTTTCACTATCCACCATGCGCTGAACGATGACCGCCATTTTGCCTACCTCAATATTGTTACTCTTGGCATATGCCGCCACACGCTCATTGTTAATAGAATTCATGCACTTTTCGATAGCTTCACAGATGTTGGCAAGACCTTTAACATTCAAATAAGAATCATATTGCCCCGCGAAAGATGCTCCAGCCAAGTCCTCGCTCATTCCGCTACTGCGCACGGCATACAAGGTGTTCTCGTCTATACGAGTTGAAATGTCATCATCCAATGAAGTAACCACGAAAAAATCAGGCACATTAAATCCGGCATCTTTTAATTGCATCAAACTTTCAGCTTTTTTCCCAATCATATAATCATCCCTTATGTCCCTTTATTTTTGCGAGGCGCAGCAATATATTTATAACATAGTGTGTTGCTATTGAAACTAGAAAAACAGCGATTGCCTCAACCCATGTCAGCGGATATATAAACGCTAAAAATATAATGCATCCAATAGCACTATCCGCTAAATCAAAGAATGTTTGAATAATACTGCCATTTGCTCCCGGCCTTACCCCTAACCTGCGTTTAACAAAACTATTAGGCAATTCAAACAAAACATACGCAAACCCCAACAATGCCCCATGCCAAAAGTTTCCCCAAAGCACCCAAGCCGAAATTGCCGACAATAATATCATGCCAAAGAAACCCTGCCATGTTTTATTCTCGCCAAACATACGCTTATTTATTGGAGTTCTCTGTTTTAGCAGTTTAACAAAAAACATATTAAGGATGCCACCAATGGTAACAGGAAGGATTAGCCAGTATATATGCCCTATAAATTTTATAAGCTCCATTTCTATTCAACCTCCAGTTTCATGAGAGCATACTCGTGTGTATCTTTATGATCTTTGCCAAAGTTCACTGTTTTAGAATCTTCGCTCATCAACGCACGGATATACCCCTTGCGCCTAAAATATAGATTTCGGAGTATTGATACAACAATGGCTTTTCCGCAGCCGGGATAAAGGCTTTCGCCATCCTTTTGCAAAGTTCCAAAGTAAAGGATTATGTACCTTTTTGCATATTTCAGTAAAAAGCCGAGTTTGCTTTGATAATCCGGGAAAGCAAATCCCCATCCGACAGGCTCGTTTTCCGCGTTGTAGGCTATTTTAATAGTTCTTTTGTCGTGAATTGGCTTTATATCTTCATACAAAGCAGCAAATGTCTGCTCATCAATCTCATGGAAAAGAAAATTTTTCGCAAATGAATTCATCGAAAGCCTATGTATAATCTGCACAGCTTGGTCAAAATCAGTTATACTTTTGACTTTAATTCCCTTTGATTTTTGCTTTTTTTCTTCGCTTATATACTTATCTGTTGCCTGTCCCTTAGCAGATACTTTTTTTACAAATTGTGTTTGCCATGTTTTAGCAACTTCAAACCCACATTTTTTAAGGACTTCTTTATAATATGGCTTGTTATAAGGTTCGCCTAGAAATGGCTTATCCTCACAACCCTTTGTCATAAGGCGATAACTTGACCATATCGAGCCGTTCATAGGAGCATAAATTGTTTTGATTTTATACATTTTGCAGAATTCTTTTGCACTATCTACTAGCAACTTTACACCTTTCGTATCATTTAAACATTCAAAAAAACCTATGCTGCCGAAATTCCCCTCTTTATTTACAAAAGCAATACCGCGTGCTACAGGAGCATTATCACGCAATACAAGCAGATTTCTTTGGATAAGAAAACTTGTAAAAATATGTTTCTCGTCAAGCCATGCAGTTACCTCGCTTTTACGCTCATTAGTTGCAGGAAGTGATAAAAACAAGTCAATATATTCGGATTCATTGGTGAACTCAATTAGCTTGTACAATCTTAACCCTCCCTGTATCCCCATTTATCTCAATAATATCGCCGGTCTTAATCACGGATGTGGCACTCTCCACGGCGACTACTGCAGGGATATTTAGTTCGCGCGAAACAATTGCCGTGTGCGATAATAAAGAACCCTTTTCTGCCACAATGCCGCTTGCCATCGTGAGTAGGAACACCCATCCCGGATCGGTCGTTTGCGTTATTATAATTTTTCCCTTAACATCCACCTTCTCGTTAGGTGATTCCAATACAACGGCCTCGGCAGTAATGCTCCCGCCAGATGTACCTATGCCTGTGAACTCGCCTGTCCAGTTTTTGGCGATATTTTCGTCTATCAATTTATTCCCACGAAATACTAGGCGCGAATGTGCAGGAAGTTTTTCGTATTCTTCATATTCCAATTTTCTCTCAGTTATTTTTTGTTTGAAAGAAGCATAATCGCCATTTTCTATCTCGCTTATTTCCAAATAAAACACATCAAACCACTCATCAATATGCTTGCCTTCACATAAAAGCTCGCCGATTCGCATAAATATACACCTTGCCATGCCATACATACGGCTGCGATTAAGCCTTGAGATTTCCCTGTGCTTTATCCCTAGTTGCGCCTTTTTCGCCGCATAGGTATTTTTCAGCGGCGTGCTTTGATTTTCAAGGTTGCATATCATATCATCAAGTCTATCACTGTTTGCATATTCACGAATTTGCCTCGCTAAAAGCGTAGGTTCCGCGCGATAAGTCATAACCTCCAGTTTCAGTTCGCAGGGGCTCCTATCGCCATATAACTTGATATACTCCTGCACTTCTGGTTCGTTCAGTATATCTTCATTTTCCCCATATTTCTTAGCCAAACGCAAGAGTTCCTTGACAGGCTTTAAGCTCTCCAAAGAAGTAATCCCCGAAATGTATCCCGTCACATCAATGCCTTTTTTCTTCAGTTGGCGTTTCAATATGCCTGTCCATATAAAGGCATATAAATCATTAGAAAGCGTTATATGCCATTTGTCTAAAATTCTACACTTTAGCTCATAAAACAACGCAAGTAGTTCATCAATAGAAAGGCTATCGCTATATGTTTCTTCAAAATACTTCTGCGCATCTGCAAAATCTTTATCCAAGCGCTCCATTTTGCGTGGGATGCTAACACTATTTAGTGTCATGTTTATGTATGTCTTAGCTCTTTGCCAAAAAGTAAAACTGTGCACATTTTCAAGATAAACATCCGTGCTTTGCACTCCCAACATATCTTGCCACACAGGAATGATTTTCTTTGAAAGTGGCATAACATCAATGAGAGAATACCAATTGTTAATACAATAATACACCCTGCCATTATAGCTTTTTAGCATATTATCAAAAACATTATCAAATTTCGTAAGAATTTTATCGTTTTTCAGGCTATTACCAACAAGTCCTTTGAATATGCCCTTGTATGCTCCTTGTATAAAAGAGTATGTCAAAGGAAGGGTTATTCCCGGATAGCTTTCCACTATGTTGCTGTTGTCTAGTATTGTGAGTTTCACACTATCCACCTCAATATTAGTGCAATTTGAATCATAATAACCGGAACTTCGGTAATTAACTCATAGATTTCAATCCTACTAACTATCTTAAATACTTTGGGATTTTTCATGAATTTTAAGCAAGCTACCACAAACCATACATAAGCAGCAACTACTGCAACGACTCCCGGAGTCCACAGTTCATACATAATTTTTGCACTAGTAATAACATCGAATGTTATAATTAACAAGACAAATCTCATTACCTTCTTATATCCAAATAGACTAGAATAAGTAACATATTCCGTTTCATCTTCAGGCGCGCGTGTTTTTCGTGTTATTTCCCAAATTAAGCTAGGCCAATACAATGTGAGGGCTATTAACACATTATTTAATGACCATAAGGGCAAGTCATACTTGATGCACGCAAATGAAATTATGTAAAAATTCATAATAACAGCAACCGGATTGTGAGTAACCAATGCAAGCAGCAGATTTTTTTGAATTTTATCTCGCGCAAAGAACCACACCGACATCAGCAGGGCAAACCCCATAAAAACAACGTAAAACAGAAAGTTGTTCATGTATATAATGTTCAAAACTAATGCGGTAATATTGGCTAATACTAAAAGAACGACTAAATCCTTCTTATATACTCTGCCGGACGGCAAGGGGCGATGTGCAAATAGGCGTTTATCATGTTTATAATCCTTGAAATCGTCCGCAATTCTAAGCGTCAAGAAAAATACAAAGATAGTTATGCACCCGACTATTTCGGGTATGCCTACATAAAAATCTCGCACATCGGATAAAAAGACGACAAGAAAGTAAATCTCAAAAAATAGTATTGTGGAAACCACTATTTGCTTGGGTACCGGAAACATTTCTCTCAAATATGTATTAAGCCTTTTTAGCATGATATTGTTTCTCCTAGTTTCACTTTGGTTTCAATGCCTCTGCGTGAGTTTTCGATAATTTCTTGCTTAATTTTTACAGCATTCTTTTTAAGCAATAGCACAATCGTTGAGCCGCCAAACTCAAAATATCCCTTTTTATCTCCTTTTGTAAACCGTACGCCCTTGTGCGTATTAACGATCCTTCCCACAAGCATTGCGCCAACCTCTACAAACGCTATTTCACCAAAACTTTCCGTTTGCAAAACCGAAACTTCACGGCAATTGGAGCATAATGTAAATCTGCTTGTTTGTGACATATTAACCGAATCCAAGACGCCACGAATTTGCTTGTGCGAGGTTTTAATTCCACTAGAAGGAAAGCAATATCGATGATAATCATACACCGCCAAACGGAAGATTAGACATAGCCCATATTCGTGATTTTCCTCTCCAATCAGCTTGCTTATTGTATAATCCTTACCTTTTATACTGAAAATCGTGTCGTTATCAACTTCAAGTGCAAGCATTAGACTATCTGCCGGAGCTACCAGTCCCTCGCCAATCGGGCGACTTTCCGGCCTAAGTTCACGAATTATAAAGTCATTGAAACTATCGAAATCCTGCTTAATAAATTCACTTGTGTCTATGTTATAATGCTCAATTAATGTAGCAATCTTGCGTTTGGAGCGTTTATTTCTCTGAAACAATGCGTATGTTTTGTTAAAAAACGGCCGCGTCATTATCAACCGTAAAGTTCCACCCCACAAGGTGCTATATAGCTTATATGTCGCTTTATCGTAATTCATATCAAACACCACGCAACTATGGCCGCAATAGCTATGAGGGGGAATATCACATACCATATCCCTTTTGGTTTAGGTATTCGAATATTCACAACATATAGCAATGCCATAATCGCAAACATCGCTATATTTGCAATGGGTATGCGAAACAGGAAGAGAATTGGCATAACCAATGAAATATAGGTAACGGGCAGGCCTTGATAACTATTGCCGCTTTGCGGAGATGAATTGAAATATGCAAGGCGTATAACAACTGCACAAAGGTAAAGTGCATAGATAATAAGTGCATAAATGCTATTCCCGCCATTGCATAGCGAGATGATAATCGGTGCAACTCCAAAACTAACCACATCTACCAAACTATCAAGCTGCCCACCAAAAGCCTTCTCTGTTTCCGTTCGTTTTAATTTGCGCGCGATAACGCCATCGAACAAATCGCAAAGTCCCGCACCTATTAGGAATATTATCGCAATATTTATGTTTCCGCTAAACGCCAAAAAGCAACTCGCCAAAGAAAGAAATAGTCCGAGCATAGTTATGAAATTTGCCTTGTTATAAAACCCGATAAACACCTCGGCCACTCCCTTCACAAATTAGAATGTAGACATTCCCGTTTTCTCTTGAATCCAATATAGAACCCATTTTAGCCAACTTTTTTCCCTGTGTTCCTCGAAGTCAACAGTATAAATGCCGTCAATATTCTTGTTTAGCTTTTCTATATATTGCACAATATCCGTTCCCAGTTCGCTACTTTTGGATGCCGTAATCAAAAGCGATGCCTCTAAATTCAGATTATTAAGATTTCTTCGTGTAAAATTAGTAGCGCCACCAACCATACTTATTTCATTGCCCTTTGTAAAGACCGCCATTTTTGTGGAAAACTGTTCGCCTTGTGTTTTATACCATCTGACATTGACCCCTGCTTTTGCCAATTCATTAGCAACTTGTCTATTTGGTATTCCGTTTCTCTCAATTCCAAAGGCATCTTTGGTGGCGTCTAACACCAAATGCACATCAGCTCCACGCTTAACCGCTTTCTTTATTGACTTCACGACCTGCCTGTCTGAAAAGAAAAACATATGAATGTCCAAACGATCGCCATTTTTTAATGAATTTATCTGGCTAAGAAGTTCCTCTTTGATTTTTCTCTCGGTAAGTAAAGTAACGCCATATTGACCTTGCCCGGCATTTCCTTTTCTCACAGTAAGGTCTATATCGGCGCCCGACAAACTAGCTACATTTTTTTCGGAATTTGCTACTTCTGCTGCAAAGTTTCCGGAAATACGAAAAGCAGCGTTAGAGTGCAGAGAGCTCGGATCATGCGGATTTGCCGATGTTATAAGTGTTTCTTTTTCGGTGGAAATTGTTTTTCTATGATTTGCTTTGAAGTTTAAGAGTGATAAATAGTTTTCTAACCTCACATTAGAACCGCTTGAGGCAAAAACATTAGGCAAATATGCCGGGAATGCCGAGGTGTTTATAAAGCGGAGTAGAATTCTATCAAACGCAGAATAAATTGGATTGCTATCCCTTAGTTTTCTCAAATCAGTAACAACAACATTCACTCCAGCATCACTTAATCTCTTCATGTGTTCCGTTTCATATGCACCATAAACAGTATTGATAGGATCTGTTATAAACACGATTTTTATTTTTTCATTGCTCTGTTTCTTTGCGATTAACCTATCCGTTAAATCCGAAGCTAGGCTTATATACTCCACGCCCTCTTGCTTATCGTACAAATCATTGAACAGGAACATATCGCAAATTATGTACTCTTGTGCATCGTCAATAATTTCGTAAATGTTCTCGAAAATTGTCTGCTCACTTAGTCGCGTGCCATTCTTTTCATATGTCAAATCATAAAGGAAAGCAATATCGTCCGTTCTATATTCCGGCGACCTATAGTTTGTCCCCTGTGGCATAGGTTTGAAAGTTCCCCAAAAACCTGATATTACAGCCAATACCAATAAAGCACAAATAACAATTCTCAACCATTTACCTTTTTGAAAAAATTTCATAATCATTCTCCTTTTGGTTTCTAAAATTATTGCTATAAATCTCAACATTACCGACAAATTTTCTCCTGGATTTCTAACTCCTCAATGTTATTTTTGTTGCATGCTTTTTGTCAATTTCTCACAACTTTATCTTGCAAAAAACTAGTAGCTCTAAAACCACTAGTTTTCAAGTTATATTAAGTACATTTTTTATCAAATAGCTTATGCTCTTTTTCTTATCGGATTTTGAAGTTGTTGTACATTATTGTTTTTTAATACACTTCTTGCACTGAAATCAATATTGCTCCGAACTGACGGAATTTCCCTTTGAGCCATAATCTTGTTTCTTGCATCTTTTTTCAGTTCGCCGATGGCTTTACTTCGGCCTTGCATCACTTTAATCAAATCTTTCAAGCCTTCGGCATCGCCGGCTTGCTTCAATTCTTCGTATCTTTGACTAATCATTTCACGATTCTCGCGTTCTGCATCTGAGAATACAACCATACCGCCTTTGAATGAAATCGCATCGTTGGCAACCGGCGCCATATTGACAATGATTTCTGCCCCAACCAGTTCGCCGCGCGCTATTCTATCCAGCATTATCGCTTTTCTTTCAATGCCATTTCTATGATGCGCCTCACGGAGCGGTTTATTCCTAACACGCATTTTTTCAACTAATATCTTTAAGCTTTCTTTATCGCCTTTATCCTGCAATTCCCAAATGTTCTCGATGAGCCCTTGTTGTATTTTTTGTTCTTCGGGCGATAGAGTAACAACACCATTCACAATACTAACAGCATTTAATGACATCATTGGCACTGCAAAAGAAACCACTTTGATTTGTTTTTCAATTTTTTCTATAATTTCTGCAGAAGCTTTCTTTTTTTCGATTTCTTCTAATTCTTCGAGTTTTAGCTGCTCTATCTTTTCTTCTTCTGCAACTTCTAGTGCTAATTTTTCTTCTTGCTCTTTCAATTCTATTTTCTTTTTCTTTTCAATTTTCAAGTCCTTGCGTTTCTTTTCCTCTTTGCGCTTTTTCATTTCTTTTTCGACCATACGCATCTTTTCAATGATATCAGGGTATTTCAATAATAGGGCTTCCTTATCGGCGCCAACATTCTTTATTAACTTTTTCAACTCTTTTCTGCTCAGTTGCATTTTGCTCACCACATTTCTTTAGCAGTTTCAAAATAATTTAATGTGTGCTATACCATAGTTGCCGAAGAAGTATGAAAATTGCTATTATGGCAAAAGCGACAAAAAACACAATTGCTGATTTTCTTTTGTTTTTCTTTTTGCACAAATAAAAAAGTTGATAAAATATGCTAAGAGGAATGCCATAAAAAATAGATATATAAAATAGCGAAACTATCACACTGCGCTCATCAATTTCAACAATAAAATCCATAACGCTCCCAAAGGCAATGTATAGATATGGCAAGAATGATAAGTAAAAAGCAATTGTAATAATGCGATTGATCATTTTATTTTTATCCATGACAAAGTCCTTTCATACTATTTCAACATACCAATATTATTTTCTAAAGGCAAACTTCTGCTCGGATCCTGCTCAGATCTGCTTTGTTTCACAGTCGTTACTTTATTTCTTACGCTTTCCTTCTTGGCACTCCACGATTTAATATGCCCCAGTTTTGTCAGCGATTTTAGGTTCTTCACAAAAATCTTGCGCGCGCCTTTGGCCACCGCGCCCCACCCATCGCCATGCTTCTTTTCAAAGTTGACTAGCCGAGCTTGCATCTTTTCATACTTCTCAAAATCACCGGGTAGCCCATGCTCTTTTTGATATTGCAAAGCCTTGTTGCGTGCATCTTGCTCTCTGCTATTAGTGAAATACCCAAGCGCAAACTTTATCGGATGCAGCAAAATATCCTTGCCGCGCGCATTGTATCCCGAATCCGTCTGCACAAATTCCAGTAGGTTTTTATCATTCTGCGCCTTCCCATTCTCAGCCATAGTTTGCCATAAATGAGTTGTTTCATGCACAGGAGTATTGTGCGACCATTCTTGCGAGTTCAGAGTGCCGGCATTGGAATAAACCGAGTTTCCGCTTGCCAAGCCTTTAACCGACCAACCAACGATAGGGTAATTCGGGAAAATCTTAACTTCCGGGCGCGGAATGCCCAGCCGATCCGCTTGATGATTTGCTATCACTTGCTGAATTCCAACTTTATCATGAACCGGCAATTTATCGAAAGCCGCTTTATCTTTTAGCAAGCCATGCGCCTGCTCCACACTCATCTGCGGCGCCTCTTTGAGCGAATATGAATGAAAAAGCCGAGTGAGCGCAGGCATAATAAGCCGCCCTGTTTCAGGGTTCGCAATCTCAATCGGTTTTTTCTCGAAATATTTTGGGTTGAATTTCATCTTGACCACTTCCCTCGTTCAGAGAAACCTTTATAATGCTTTCTCTTCCGGCTTTTTTGGCAGCAATTCTTCCAACAGTTCGTGTGTAGTCCCCTTGAATGAACCTAAAACTTCAGCATCAGTTGGAAGGCGATGCCTAATTGGTTCTTTGCTTTCATTCTTAACTACATCCTTTTTTTCTGTCGCTTTTTCCATTGTTAAAACCTCCATTCTTTAATTTTAAATTATCTATACTGTATTGCTGATTGCCAATCTATTGTGCTTTTTACATTTTGTTTTGCAGGAACTTGCGGAGTTTCATTATTTGTTTTCTTAGCATCTCTTAAGCTGGTCTTGCTTTCATTTAGTTCCTTTTTATCATCAATTATCTTTTGTTCGTATTGCTTGGAGAAACTGTTAAGCCTGTCTGATGGAGTTGATGTGAATGCGCCTACTTCCCCACCAAGAGCTTGTTTCCCATCACCAATGAGGTCAAGCCCCATCCCTTTTTTAACAGAATCTCCTGCATATTGTGATACTTCTTTAGTTTTATCCCAAAAACTTCTATTTGCAAAGTCTTTGGATGCTTTCGGGTTTTTGTTTGCGAAAAATTCCTTATCATCTTTTGTAAATTTATCTATAATGTTGCCTGCATCAACAGGATTTTCTTTAATAAATGCATTTTGCTTATCTTGTGGCCATTTCAAGAACTCGTCTTTTAACTCTTTATATTCCTTATTGGTATGATGAACTTGATAACCAACATCTGCTGCTGTTATTGCCCAACCAACAATAGGTATAGCCTTAACTCCAACTTTGGCACCAATTTTTGCGCCGCCCTTTGCAACTGCTTTTCCCACTGTAGTAGCCGCAACTTTTTCTACTGCTTTCTTTGTTGTTTTAGTCGTTGCTTCCGCCACTACTTTGCCCGGCTTTGTTGATAATGCCTTTTTACCTCCAGCAATAACTGCTTTATTAGCAAGGCCATAAACGCTCATATCATTATAGACGAAATTTGCCGCATTTGCCGTTTTCCCTAATGCATTCACTGTCTTTGATGTGCCTTTAATTGCCACTTGCTCAATAGTTCTTTTGGTTTCTTTGCTTAAAGTGCTTTTCATTTTCTCGAAAGATTCAGGTGTTAGGTTTTCAACAAAATTATCTGCTGTATTTTTTTGTCTGTTTATTCCGAAATCAGCAATCGCGTAGTTTTGTTTAAATTCTTCTAAACTGGCCGATTTGTTTGCTACCTCCATAAAGCTCTTAGATGCTTCTTCATAAGAACCGCCATTTCTCAAAACCCAAGTTTCAACCCCAACGCCGCCAATGCCACCATCAAACTTTTTATAAACTCCGGCAGTAGATAAATCCTCTTTTGCCTTAACAATATTAGCAATAACTTTGTTATACTTAACTTCATCGGTAGCTTGTATATTATCTAAAACTTTTTTCAGTGCAACATCGCTATACAATTGATTATCGTTCTTATACCCCAAGAATGAAATATCCACAGGCACCCTAATGTTGCCTTCTAATGGTGTAGATAGATGCGTACGGAAATCAATTCCACCATCTTTAACAGAATATCTTAAATTATTTCTCTTTGGCAATTTTCCTTCAAAACCAAATTCTTTTGCTATTGGTGCGCGCACATCATTTATGTTATCAAGAGAGCCACCTATGTAATACATATAATCAAAATCAGGCTCAATTCCAGGAATGGCAGTTCTTCTCGAAGTGGAACCGATATCCACCAAGAAATTGTTTTTGTCAATTCCTTTGTATCCAGTTTTGGCAACAAAATCATCTGTTGCTCTTTCAATAGAGGAAAGAACTGCTTTTTGGCGACTATCAATTATCGGTGCATTTTGAGTAATCCTACCTTGCAAATCATCAATTCCAAGAAAGTCCAGCTTATCCGAAAACTTAAATGGCACTTCAACCGCATGCAATTTTTCATCGAGCAAGCTCAAGTTAGGTTTTGTTTTCTTAAACGGAGTTTTGTCACTCATAGCATCTAATAGCTCTTGAGTTTTTCCTAATTCAGGATAAATTGGATTGCTATTATTATACCCTCGACCTAAACTTACTCTTTTAAACTCTCTGTTCAATTCGTTAATTGTGTTCTGATCTGCATGTTTCATTACTTCTTGTATAACTGATTCTGTATTCTCTATAAATTTAGCACTGGAAAGAAATTCAGTTCCTTTGACAAAATCTAAGTCTTTATTCATGACTTGCGATGATGAAAGATATGAGCTCATGCCATAGACATAATCCATAACTTGATTTGCACTTGCCTTATTAGGTGCAGCCATAATATCTTTGCCCAACTTTGTTATCTTCACTTCCATTTGTTTCATATACTTTTCTTGATTAATGCAAATAACTGGCACATCATGCTGTTTTGCCAGTTTAAGTATATCTTCACGCGGCTTTTCACCGAAAGCAACTATGGCGCTTGGCTTATTAATTTCGTTATGCTGAGTTTGAAATCTGATGTTAACTTCGTTATGGTGATGGATTGTTTTATTAATGATGTTATCTGATGTATCAAAATATGTATTATCAACATTCTTTGCCGTATGCCACGCGTTATGATTTGTATTTGAGCCTTGATCTGTATTTGAAAGAGACATAAGTGAATTAGGCTTAATATCAGTATAGGCAACATGATAACCATAATCTAGGCGTGCTATATTCCCTTCCCCTATGTAAGACAAGCATTGGTTCGTTGCATAATTTATCTTTGGGTTAAATAATCCATCTACGCTATTTTGCGAGTGAATTAGCATTTTGAAATTAGCACCATTTAAATGATGAACATTTATTCCATCAATAACCTCTGTGTATTTCCCTAAGTTATCCGTTGCTTTTTGGCCAAAAGAATTCAGTTTTGTTAAGCTCTGATTTATTTCCTTTTCGTACATTGTCCTTATTGTTGATTCTAATTGATTATTCTCAATATAATTCTTTGCGAATCTGCCAACAAATTCTGCGTCATTGCTTTTTGCAACAATATTCTCACTAATGGCACGGATAGTGGCTTCATCTGAATTTTTTATAAATTGATAATCATCTATAAATCTCTCAATGTTAGCAATAGCTTTTTGAGAATCTTTATCTTTTGCCAATGCTGTTTTAAGCCTTCCCAATCTATCTTCATCCGTATACATTTTGAAAAAACTTTCCATGTCGTGTGCGTCTTTGCCGAACATTGTTCCTATTACTGCATCACTAGAATAAGGATTTGCTCTCAGATATTCAATACTATTATCAAAGTTTCCAGTTCCTATATTATTTACTTGCATATATAGATTTGCTATAGCTCTAGCATTTTCCTTCGAGAAACCTTTATCTATTGTTTCTGCCAATTGTTTAAAAGCTTTCTCATCGCTCTTAAGCATTTTCATCGTTTGTTCCATAATAGGAGCATCAAATACTTTTGTATTGTCATATACTTGCTTTGTTAGAAAATCATTTACTTTTAGAAAATCATCTATATTCTTATGAAAACTAGGTTCAATAGAGTTATTGAAAGCTAAATTAGGTGTATGCCTTGCAAAAAGCAAAGCACGGTCTGTTCCTAGTGCCGCAATTGTTTTTGGATTCTCAATTAAGTCGTGAGTAAATCCTTCTTTGAATAGTTTTATTATATTTTGTTCATCTCTTGCCGTGGTAATATTGCATGCCTTGCGGAAATCATTATCCGCTAAAAAGTGATTTGCTAGGCTCCCTTTTGCATCCGGAGATAAGTGTTGCACATAACTTCCCATTTTTTCAAGTGAAACTTCTTTTACCATCAAATCCATCTGTTTTGCCATTTGTGGTTCTAACTTAGCACCTTTATTTAATTGTTCGTATAGTGCTATTGCCGCATTATCATTTCTCTTTGCATTTTGTAAAATCAAGTCGAAATGATTGACTAAGCTCTCGTCTTTCAAGCCGTTTATTGCGGAAGCATAGTAATTTTCATTACTGCTGGCAAATATTTTAGCTAAGTGATGTTGAGAAATTCCGATATCTTTTTTATCCAATACTTTAGTGAAATCATTTAATGATTCGCCACCATTAGCCCAAATCAGTATTCGATCAAAGTTTTTTTCAATCAGTTCGGGCGATGCTTTTCTTAGAGTTTCTTTCGGATAGAATCTCAAATCCGTTTCTAAAATATTTTTGCATAGTTTTTCTATATTATCATCAGACGCTTTACTAAAAGCACCCAGATGATTTATTGCTTCATTTTGAACATAGACATCATTTTTTGTGAAATTAAAGGCTTTTTCAAAATCTCTTCCGAATATTAAATTTGCATTTTTGGGATCACTACAAATAATACTGTTTATATATTTTTTCTCTATGCCATTATTCAGAAGCCTTTCTGCATTAGCATCTCTTTTTAAATAATGCGATAGTAAGCTTTGATCATAATGGCCATTACTAACTAAATCTCGTGCGACATCATCAGATATATTGTTTATAATTTTTTGTCTTATTGGTTCTGTTTTTTCTGCACTCGCGCCAACATGAGATAATCTCTTATATAAATTATTAAGTATTCTTGCATCTGCCTTGTTATTCTCGCATATCATATCGCCATATTTGATTATTATTTCGTCTGAAAATTTATAGTGGGAAAGTACAGCATCGCTAATTGTTTCGGCAGGCATTGCATTAATTATTTTTTCTGCATTTTTCATCTCTCTCGTGAGATATACTAGTTCATAAAAATTTCCACCATTTTTGTTGATGTTTTTAATAATTATATCCGAATTATCCTCTATCACTTTGGGAGATACTGTTGAGAAAACTTCCCGATTATATGCAAATTCTAAGTTATCTCTTGTTAGAATATTTTCGCTTATTTTAGTTTTAGCAACTTTATTAAACTGGTAATTATTAACTATTTTATTTTGCAGTTCCACATTATTTTTTGTTGCTTCAAAAAAAGTATCAAAATTGTCATTTAAAATGTTTTCATTAATTTTACTAATCCATTGATGTTCAATGCCAATTTTATCAGAAAGTTCTTTAACCAACTTTGTATTTTTATTCGCAAGAGCTCTCTCATAAAACCCACTAGCTTGCCCTTTAAATTCTTTTTCGCCCAATTGTTCAAAAATAAATTCTAAATTTTTACTTACAAAATCGTTAGAAAGATCTTCCGCAAATTTTGGATTTGATTTTAATGCAAGCTGTGCTATACTTTTATCTTCCAATCTTTCTTTTGGAAATCCGTGCAAAGTTTCACCGGAAAGCAAATTACAATATAAATAATCATCTGTACTTAATTTTTGCCTTGCTACATCTGCTGCAAGTGTTATTTCTGCTAATGTTCCATTTCTACGCGCTTCATCAACTAAAAAGCTAGCGCCGTTATTATAATACTTTGTGGCAAAGATTACAGGATTTTCCTCAACTGCTGCTTTTGCAAAGCCTGCATCGAAAATATTGTTCAAAGCCTTACTATCTATAGTGCGTGCCGGTTCATCTTTAATAGCCCTTGCCCAAGCGCGTGCAATATCTTCGTTTAATTGCCTTGGACTAGCATTCGAGATTAATTCAGGATGACCTTTCTCAACCAAAGCTTCAAGAAATTTTGGATTTTCAGCAAAGTCATTAATATTCCATCCGTTAAAGTCTTGGTATTTTGCATTAAGATTTTTTTCAACATAGGCTACCAAATCGCTTCCGAAATTGTCCGTCATATTCTTTAGCTCATGGGGAGAGTATTGAAGCATTTCTATTTTCACTTTATCATTTCTAAATTTTTCGGGAACATCGCTATAACTAAATCTATTATAAGGATCTCCACTCGTCGCTCTAGGCAATTTCATAACATGATCTTCAGTAATAAATTGACTATCTATTATTTTAGATAAATCTCTAGTATGATTGTCGGCAACTTTTTGAACAAACTCAGCTGTCAATGCCGCATCATCAGCATATTTCAAATTATGGTATCCAGCTTTTTCACACAAATTATTCAAAATGGTATTATCTTTTACTAAGCATGCTTCCTGACCATCAAGTTTTCTGCTCAATGCCCAAATTACATCACTCTTATCCTTTGCGCGCGTGGGCAAATAATCATTAAAATAACCACCCGCTACGAACTGGGCGTCATTTTCGATGTGCTTTGCAATAGCACTATTACTCATTAGCTGGTAAACCCATTTGGGGTACATACTTCATCACCACGCTTTGTTGCCGAATTCTACTTTCCTCCCCATCATAAATACATTTTATCGCAACTTAAGGTGAAAGTCAATAGAAAAATCGGCAGTTATGTTAAGTTTTGGTAAAGATTTTTCTATCTTCCACCAATGTTTTGATTTTGCGCCGCCTTATCAAGTGTTTCATGCTTGACTTGTTGCAAAGGCTGTTTAACTTGATTAACAGTCTGTGAAACCTCTTGAATACTTTTTAGTATTCCTCGAATACTAGGCTTTGCGGCACCCGCTATTGGAGCAACTGGAAGCATCTTAATCACCTCCCCACTGCCAAAAAGTGTAGGATTTGGCAGTTCAATTTTTAGGCATATTTCCTTTAATCTATTATGAACTTATCATAAATAAATCAATTTGTCAACCCAAAAAACGGCAGTTATGTTAAGTTTTTGTAAAGTTTTTGTTTTTTTATGTATAACTTTTTGGCAGTGTTGATTTCGGCTGCCAAATCCTACACTTTTTGGCAGTGGGGAGGTGATTAAGATGCTTCCAGTTGCTCCAATAGCGGGTGCCGCAAAGCCTAGTATTCGAGGAATACTAAAAAGTATTCAA
>Ga0123353_10001413_pt1 | contig 29303 bp, 18 predicted proteins | sample TergutLab28metaG_3_FD_92763 | JGI IMG/M metagenome (GOLD analysis project Ga0123353, IMG submission 92763) | Labiotermes labralis P3 segment gut microbial communities from Petit-Saut dam, French Guiana - Lab288 P3 | ecosystem: Host-associated > Arthropoda: Insects > Digestive system > Gut ...
CACTCGGCTACCTGACAGGGGGGCTGTCTTCGGAAGATAAAAAAGTCGGCGAAGCCAATTCCAACGCCCTGCGATTTGCGGACTCCCTTGCCGATTTGACACAAAATACTTGTTAGCGGACTGCCCGGACTTACTGGGTGTGGTTAAAACCCCTTGGAAGTAAGATGATTCTCCTCTATACTGAGGACCCTCCACGTTGATCTTTCCCAATACAATTTATAGATAATCCCAATGAGACCTTTTGCTATTCTGTTTTTTATTCTGTTTGCTCCGACAACCACGGTGTCGTCCGCCGAGGTTGTTGCAATCAATGATGCATGCGAAAAAATCGAAAAGAGATTCTACGATTTTCTGACCGGAGGACAGTCCCTCGACACAAATGACCCTGATGTGGTAGCAAAAATTAAGGAAATCAACGATTCCGCCAAAGAGTACTGGAACACGATGGACACAACGGAGAACCGAACATCAATCTGGGCTGGTTTGCCAATGGCATTTGCCAATACGAACCTCCAAGTTGCGTCTTTTGAAATGACGTTCACTTTCCTGCGATTGGGTGTCATGTGTAAGGCGTACAGAACAAAGGGGGGGGAACTCTACGACAATAAAAAACTGAGCAACGACATCTTGAATGCTATTCTTTGGATGAATGAAAATAAATACAAGATGGACGGTCGGACACACGGCAACTGGTGGGACTGGCAAATAGGTTCCCCGCTGCGATTCATCGATTGTATCGTGATGATGAAAAACGAAATGACGGAGGAGCAGTATAAAAAATGCGTTGCGACCCTGCGCATTCATGTCGGGGAAGGCAAGCCTGCTCCCGGCGATGCAAATGCAATGTGGAATATGTTCATACGCCTCATGATCGGAACGTTGAGCAAAGATGACGCTTATCTGAAAAGAGTCATGGATGGTATGGACTCCGTATGGTTCAAGTATTCCACCGCCGGAGACGGTTTTTATGCCGACGGCTCCTACTTGATGCACGGCACTCACCCCTACACGGGTAGTTACGGTGCATCGGCTATCGAATGTGCCGCAAAACTTGCATACCTTGTCAACGGAACGAGATACGATATAAGCCAAGCCAGTAAAAACCAAGCGATAAAGTGGATTCACGAAGCCTACGCACCGGTCATCTACAACGGGCTGATGATGGACATGACCCGCGGTCGTTCCATGTCGCGCGAAACCGAAGGCGACCACTCGATTGGACATGTCATTATACGTTCGATGTATCTCTTCACTTTAATCGTACCTGAAAGCGATGCACTTCCTATTCAAGAACTGATTAAATACTGGATCACTGCGGCGACTTACAGGAGCATCTATTACGGCAAAGATGTTACCAATAACAACAATTATGTCTTTTTCATAAGCGAACTGAAACAACTGATGAACAACGCAAATGTGCCGACGGCGGACAAGCCGGTGTTCCACAAACAGTTTCCGTCTATGACGCGTATTGTCCACTCAATGCCTGATTTTACGTTTGGTATAAGCATGCATAACCACATTGTGCAAAACTGCGAATCCATCATCGGCGAAAATCTGAAAGGGTGGAATATGGCTGCTGGTATGACCTATCTGTACAACAGCGATATGGGACAGTTCAGTGATAATTATTGGGCTACGATAGACCCGTACCGTTTGCCCGGAACCACGATCAACCAAAAATCGGAAACCCGGTGCCATACGGTCAACGGCGACTCATGGGTGGGAGGCACGTCCATCGACGGTCTGTACGGTATTGCCGGAATGTACTTGAAGCCCAGCGGACAGACCCTCGCAGCAAAAAAATCGTGGTTTATGTTCGACGACGAAATCGTGGCTCTCGGCAGCGGTATCAGTTCGGCGGACAACATTGGTGCGGAAACGATCATCGAAAACCGTAAGTTGAAGCCGGACAACGGCAACACTTTTACCGTTGATGGGAATGTTCTCTCCTCATTCACTCCGGCACCAATGCTGTTGAATCCGACATGGGCACATTTGTCGGGCAATGACGCACACAGCGATATTGGTTACTATTTTCCCGCCAACTCTAATGTTCAGGTTGTCCGCGGCGAGCGGTCGGGCAACTGGCGTTCGATCAACCTCAGTCCGCTTCAGTCGCTTGACCGGGTACTGAAAGCAAATTATCTCACACTCTATTTTGATCATGGAATCAATCCGAAGGACGCATTCTACAGTTACGTTATCCTGCCGAACAAGTCTGTGGAGCAGGTAAAAAGTTATTCTGCAACTCCCGATATAACCATTCTTGAAAATTCGAGCGAGGCGCAAGGTGTCTCCGAAAAGAACCTGCGTATTATCGGCGTAAACTTTTGGAATGATGCCGCAAAAACAGTTGGTCCAATAACGAGCGACAGAAAATCCTCGGTGATGACTCGAGAAACCGACTCGGAAATTTTTGTGTCCGTTTCCGATCCGACAAAACGAGGCGGTGTGATAACCATACAGATCGGTCTCAATGCATCGGAATGTTTGGCAAAAGATGAAAATATAAACATCGTGCAACTTTCACCGGCTATTCTGTTTACGGTGGATGGTGCAGGCAAAAATGGTTTGCCGTCATCTCTGTCGTTCAAAAAGGGGAAGGCGGCGGATGTTGTACCGGCAACGGACATAACATTGGACAAAGAAAAAATTGAAATGAGTATGCTGGACACAGGTTTAACGCTCACTGCGACTGTGGAACCGCCCTCCGCTTCTCAATTCGTTGTCTGGAGTTCCAGCGATCCTGACATCGTCGAGATATTGGGCGGCATCTTAACTCCCAAGAAGGTAGGCTCCGCAGTTGTTACTGCCAAAACATTTGACGGAAGCCATCAAGCGTTATGCACGATTGTTGTTGCGTCGAGCAACGTAGCCCTCGGTAAACCGGCGACCGAAAATAACGTACCCGCCAAGCATCCGGGCGACGTGCCTTATCCAGCACGCTATGCGGTTGATGGAATCGACAATTTCATCAACCGCTGGGCAGCGAACAGAAACGGTTCTGAAGATTGGCTTCAAATTGACCTTCAACAACATTACGACATAGAAGGGGTAAAAATATCATGGACAAATGTGTATGGTAAACGATTTCTGTTACAAATATCCGACGATCCGGCGAGCGGCAACTGGACGACCATTGATACCGAAAAGAACGGTCAGGAAGGACATCAGACGATAAAGTTCGATCAAACCCACAACGCACGGTATTTTCGGGTCTATATTGCGTCCGCTCATGACCGATCTTATCCGCAATACGGTACATCAATTCAGGAAATAGAAATTTATGGAAAAGAATGATGCACTGTTATCATTCCTGGGAATACTTGACTTCCGTGTCCCTCAACATACCGGTCAATCGCCGTTATAGTTTTGCTAAAAACGCCCGTCAATCGGACTCAAGACTTCCTTTGGCATTGCAGATTTCGCAAGCCCGGCGACCACAACAGCATTCCGTCATTCGACAAAGATAGCGGATACTGTCCGAAGCCCCTTGAAAACCGACGATCAGTTTGTCGATTGTCGCCTGTTGCCGGATAAAATGTCCTGCATCCAGATCGAGTTCCATCGTTCCCACTGCAAAATGTTCAATCAGTTGCGTTTCTTCCTTCGGAGTCAACTGAGTCAAAGGCAGTGCCACGAATTGAATCGTTGCCAAACCGTGCAGAATTTTTTCCAGTGTGAATTCCCGCCGTATTTTAATTTTCTTTACGGTCTGATTCGGCTGTGGCATGTCAATTTGTTTCATCTCTGACCACGATGAACCGATGCCGATCTCTTGGTCGGGGAGCGGAATCACAATTTGGTTTTCCGAAATACTTCCGTCGTATTCTCGAAGCGGCTTTTTCTCTGTGCGCCCTTGGGGGTCGATTTTGATATGAGCCAGTGGAATGCCGATTTTTCCCTCTAAATTGATGAATTCCGGCGGAATCGTTTTGTCCCGGCGGCTGTTGTAGAGGGCATCGTCGTATCCTGTCTGGGCTTGGTGCAGATCAATATCTTCGACCCGATATTCAAAGGTCGCTGCTCCTTGCGCATCGACTGCAAGAGTTTTCCAAATTTTAACAGATCGGCTTCTCGTTTCGATATTTTCCTCAACGCCGCTGATAATGTTTTTCATTTTGAGCGTATGCCGGACGTTCCATCGTAATTCCTCCCCCTTGTTGAAGCGGTAGCGGAGCAACATTTTGCTCGGTTCATTTCCCCAGAGTGAACATCCTCCCAATGCTGTGGGAAACAGAAATAAAAAATGCCGTCGATCCATCGGTTTTGCAGAAATTAGGAGTTCAAGAGCGGCGAGCGAAAGCCCACCGGTTATCAACTCTTTCAGGAAATATACCAAAAAGACAGAAAAAAGTCCATCGGTACTTCGGTGAAAAATAATCGCCGAAGGGAAATGGAGTGGAATGACGGACGTTATCTGCGCCGCCGTGCCAAACCGAGACCTGCTAAACCGAGACCGAGCATAATCAGTGTTGCGGGTTCGGGTACCGAACCATCGCCGGCGGCAATGCCGCCAGTGGCACTAAAATCAGCAAACCAAAGGTTCGACAACAGAGATACGCCATCCCAAATGGGATTCCAACCACCAACCCAGCCAATGTTGATGGAAACAATGGCATCCAAGCCCGAAAAGGCATCTTCACCAAGACCGAACAGTGTACTCCAGAAAAGGAAAGCCGTACCATCAGCCGTGCCGTCGAATCCGTCGAACGCACTGATGAAACCCACTGTCCAAGCATCGAAACTCATAAAATCCCCGCTAAAAGCATTGGTCAAGTCAATGTTGAGGTTCGCTCCTGCTAAATTGACACTTGTCGCTTGGATACCGGAATCGAATGTGAGTCCTCCTGTCCCGTCAGCAAAACCACTAATGGTCATCAAGCCACTTCCATCACTCGAGAATTGGAGAGTGTCAACGGTACCCCAGCCGATTCCCGTTGCATCCCCTGCAAGAGTCAGCGTGTCAATGCTACCGGTACTACCATTGTACGTGCCGCTGGTGTAGTTCACGTTGTCGATGTGTTTTCCATTGCTAACCGTACCGCCGTCAAGGTTAAGCGTACTGGCGATGTTGATGTTGCCTCCGTTGTTTAACAACGCATTGCCGCTCACATTCGCCGTATCAACATTTCCCCAATTGATGTTACTCGAACCCACGTCGATGTTGAGCGTGCCGATGGTTCCCGCCGCACCCCCATAAGTACCGCTTAAGTAGGTTACATTGTCGATGTGCTTCAGGTTATTCACCGTACCGCCGTCAAGGTTAAGCGTACTGGTGATGTTGATGTTGCCTCCGTTGTTTAACAACGCATTGCCGCTCACATTCGCCGTATCAACATTTCCCCAATTGATGTTACTCGAACCCACGTCGATGTTGAGCATACCGATGGTTCCCTGCTGACCATTGTAGGAATTGAAGTACAGACCACTGCCGGTGTACGTCAAGTCGCCGATGAAACTGCCATTTTCCACTCGACCACCACGAAGATTCATTGCACCGATTGAGGCTGTATCGTAGTTGTACACCGTTGTGCCAGCACCGAAGTCCACGGTGTCGATCCAGCCGCTGCCGTAGTTGTGGAGCATTCCGGCAGCATTGAACCAGACTCCTTTACCGTTTTCACCTGAGGCTTCTATCCTTCCCTGATTCCAGACGATTGTGCCGCCGCCGTGCGTTACAAGAACACCGACACCCTCTTCTCCGGTAGCCTTAACGGTAACACCTTGAGCAATGCGCACAGTATTACCATTGGTTGAAGCAGGACTTAAAACTGCGGTAGAATTGATACCGCCATTTTCGATGCGGACACCGGCACCTGCGTAACCGGTGGTGGTAATGTTCGTGTTCAGGGTAATGTCGTTGCCGCCCGCGACGAGGTGCAACCCTACCCCGTAGGTTCCGTGAAGCATGCTTATCGGCTCATCCACTGTGAGAGAGGTGCCGTGCGTCTGATAAAACGACCTCCCGAAGAAATTTTTGATGTCAATTTGATGCCCTAAATCCTGCATGATTGCCAGTTCGACTTCCGAGAAAAAGGGGCGGGTGTTTGTTCCGTAGTACGCATTCATATTGCCGAATGGCGTTGATGGATGTACAAGGGTCGAACCCGATCCTATATTTCTGGACTCGACGGGAACGGGTATCAACGCACCATCTCCCCAAACCAACATTGCATTGTTTCCCCTGAACGTAAATGGATTGTTTGGGTTTATTGAGAACGTTTGTCCCGCCAAGTCGGTGAACGCCCGATTGTCAGGAGTGTATAAATAGCGGCTCCAAGCGAGGTGTTGTGGGTACGTTCCCGAGTTTATTGGGTGAATTGTAACCGAGGTTCCATTCGCATTCACCTCGAATCCAAAATGGTTTCCCCCCAATGAGTACCCACTGGTAATTCCTAGCGAATGCGCAAGTTCATGGATAATGATACTTTCGAGGTTCCCGCTACTACTTTTGATCTGGGTATTGCGGTCAGTGTCCCACGAGGTTGAAGCATCAAGTGACACATGAGAGCTATTGCCGTGTGCCGATCCCGAACCGAGAGGCTCCTTGTCAAACGAGACCGTTCTTGTTCCGCCTATCGGAAATTGAATCACCTCATTCCAGTAGCCAATGGCACGAAGTACGGCGTTGACTTCGTTTTGTGTATAGCCTTCAAATGAATTGGAGCCAACTCTTACCGCTTGTCCGAAGGCGGCGGTACTGCTCCACACTCCACTGGTCAGGGCAACGAGCAATACTTGGAAAATAACCAATCTGAAACGAGAAAACACCGGGTTCATGAGTTACCCTTTCCCTTATTGAAAGATTGTCGAAATGGACAGGCGTTCTCCGACCCTGCCAGCCGTCCAGTGTACTATAAACCGAGACGAATTGCAAGTCTGTGTGCAAGCCGGGCAATTCTACTGGCTTGGCAAAATTGGGCTCGTCATGACGCTGCACTCCATTCCGGTTTTTTTGCGTTCCGTTGCACTTGCGGCTCTGGACGCAAAATGTTATTTTATTGACATGTTGTGGGACGGGAACAACGTTATGCGGCGGGGATTTACTCTTTTAGAATTGCTCTTGGCTTCGGCAATGTTCATCGTATTGTTGGGCATCGTGTGGGAGGTAACGTCGATTTTCCTCCGAGCAGAAACTACAAGAATGCGGCAAGCGAATCACCAGCGCATTGTTCGGATTTGGACGCAAATGATGAACGATGATTTCCGGTCGGCAATTCAAGATACGGAACAACTCAACAAGGCGGTGGGAGGTGAGACCATCCGGCACTTCGGATTGAGCGGAACGGCAACCCAGTTACGGATCGATGTTTCCGATTACTCTTGGCACTCTGCCGAGGCATCGGAATTGAAAACGATTTTTTACGATTTTCAGCAGACGAGTGGACTTGTCCGGCGGGAACAGGATTATGCCGTCCCAAAATCGGCAGAAGGAGCCATTCAAATCGCACCGGAAATTGTCAGCGGTCAATTCCGATACTTTGACGGCAATGCATGGCATGATTACTGGGCGAGTTTAGACCGTAAGCAAATACCGTCGGCGGTCGAAGTAACGTTTTATTCATTACCTTTTGCCGAAGCGAAACGTTGGCGAGACCGAACGTCGAACGTCCGCCAACCGGTATTGCATCGGATGGTGGTGCAGATTCCGTCGGCTTCGCAGACTCATTTTGAGTCGTACAAGCGGGCTCAGGCACCCAAACCGCCGGAAGAAACGCCTCTGCCGCCACCATCCCCGCCCCAACAGCCGCAACCGCAACCTCCGCCCCCTCCCAGTCCCGTCCATTCGTTGTTTGGAGATCATTGAAGGAAACAGGAGGCAAGAAAATAGAGAGGTTTCGCATTGCTGTCAGATTTGGTATCATAGTCCCTTTCCTCCGTCTAGTTTTCCATTTTCAATTCAAGGAGCCAAAAACATGGTCATGAAGAAATTTATCAACGATCCCCAAAACTTGGCACCGGAACTGCTCGAAGGGCTTGCACTGGCTTATCCGGGCAAAGTCAAACTTGTTTCGGACAGAATCGTCGTCCGTGCAAACCCAAAGCCGAAAGACAAGATCGCCATCGTAACGCTCGGCGGTAGCGGACACGAACCCGCCCTCTCCGGTTATGTCGGCGATGGAATACTTGATGCATCCGTTGCCGGAGACATTTTTGCCGCACCGGGTGCTCCGCTGATCCTCGAAGCACTGCGAAAATTCAAAGATCACGCAGGCATTCTGCTTATCATCCTCAATCACGAAGGGGACGTGATGAATGGCAACATGGCATTGAGTATGGCGGTCAAGGAAGGGATCAACGTTCGCAAGGTTCTCACTTGTGAAGACATTGCGGCTGGCATTGCTACGCCGAAAGGAGACCGTCGCGGATTGGGTGGAGCGATTCTGCTCTGCAAAATTGTTGGTGCCGCTGCCGATGCCGGAAAGAGCCTCGACGAGATCGTCGCTTTGGCAGAACGGTTCAACGAAAAGATGGCGACTCTGGCGGTAACAATGAAGACAGCAACACATCCGCAGTCGGGACAGTACATTGCCACATTACCGGACGATCAAATGGAAATCGGTATGGGGCAGCATGGTGAAGGCGGCGGCACCGGACCACAGCCGATGGCGACTGCTGATGTCGTTGCCGAAACGATGGTCGAAAAACTCATCGTCGCCACCGAAGCCAAGAGGGGGGAGAGTGTTGCTCTGATCATCAACGGTTCCGGTGCAACGACGTTGATGGAAATGTTGATCGTGTTTCGCAAAGCATATAAAGTGCTTGAGTCGAAGGGGATCAGGGTTGCGTACAGTCGTTGCGAAGAGATGCTGACCGTCCAGGAAGCCGCCGGGTTCCAAATGATTCTGGCTCCGGTCGATGCGGAACAACTTGGCTACTTCCATGCTCCCAGCGATGCACCGTATTGGGTGACTCGGTAGAGGAGTTAGAAGTGGCGTTGTGCGGCATCATCTTCTGCTCCGTCATTGGTTCAACCGACAGCGGATACCTCGAATCCCTTGCGGTGTTCCCGTTTGAGCCAAGTGTTTGCCTCTGCATCGCCGATAAACTCCTCCTTTGCCGGATCCCATTGCAAACTTCGTCCCAGATAACGAGCAATGTTCAAAATATGGCAAATCGCCGCCGTCCGAAGTCCCGTCTCAATATCGCCAATCGGAGTTCTTCCGTCGTAGATACAGTTGATCCAATCGACTTCATGTGTCGGAAGACGATGTTCGGCATGTTCTTTCAAATAATCTTCCGCCAGTTCCTTGGGACTCGACGTTACTCGATTGCGGAATATCTCGACTTTGCCATTCTCACCGACAAAAATTCCCCCGCCACGATTGCTTTCACCCAGTTGCACTATAATGTCATCTGCATAACGATAGGCAAGCCGCGGCTGTGAACAGAGTTCATTTCCTCGATCACGGGACTCCGGTCCGTCGTACACCGGCGGCACAAGTTTTTCCCCTTCGACGAGAACTTCGACTGGTCCTGTGTCATCCCTACCAAGCGCACACTGAATTTGATCGAAGCCGTGCGTTCCCCAGCCAGTCATTTCACCGCCGGAGTAAGGTCGGAACGACAGCCAACCGGGATTGCCGCGAGGGATGAACAATTCCTTGTTAAACGGAACCGGTTCCGTCGGACCGCACCACATGTTCCAGTCAAGGTCTTCCGGTATCGGATCGGCAGACATACCATAAAACCAAGGGGACTCGTAGTTTGCCGAGATCACCTCTTTGATCTTGCCGAGTTTGCCTTCCCGAATCAAACGGCAGCCCAAATCGTTGGGCACCATGGATCGCTGCATACTGCCGCACTGAAATTTGATGCCGGTTTTGCGGGCGGCAGCACGCATCAATTTGCCGTCCTCTATGGTCAGCGTGATCGGTTTCTCGACATACAAATGTTTGCCGGCAAGTGCGGCTGAAACGCAGATCAGCGAACGCCAATGTTCCGGCGTTGCCGTAATGATTGCATCCACGTCTTTGCGGTCGATCACCTTTCGGTAATCCTGAACGACATTCGGAATTTTATGTTTTGCGGCGACATCTTCGGCACGTTTTTTCCAGACATCACAGGTACAAACACCGACTGTCCGAGCATCTTTCAAAATGTTTGCCAGTACCGGGGCACCCTGCCGTCCCACACCGATCCCGGCAATGCCGATTCGCTCATTAGCACCGGGACGTTTGCCCTCGGCAAAGACTGAACGGGGAATGAACAGCGGTACTGCCAATGCAAATGCCGCCGCGGTACTTTGGGTCAAAAATTCTCGTCTCGATTGTTTGGTGGTCATCATTTCTGCTTCCGTCGTCTTTACATCTTCCAAACATTATACTATAAACAGGAGCAATTTGTTCCCTATGGTGCATGCTAATTTTTCCAATGATGCAAAAAACGATCTTTGTCCTTGTCTTTTTCCTTGCCGTATCAATGGCTTCGGCACAGCACACTCCCAATGGTCCCTATAAGGGCGCAAACCTGAATCGTGTTGCCTTTCCCATCGGCGGAATGGGTGCCGGTATGTTCTGCCTCGAAGGAACCGGAGCGATTTCTCATCTCTCCGTACAAAACCGCATGGATTTCTTCAACGAACCGGCATGCTTTGCCGCCGTTTGCGTTCTCGGCGACACACCGGAACAAAACGTCGCTCGGATCATCGAGGGCCCGATTCCCGATTGGAAGTTTTTCGGCAGAGCCGGAAGCAGCAACGGCAGTCCCGGCACAACTTATGGTCTGCCCCGTTTCAGAAATTGCTCATTCGAGGCACAATTTCCTTTCAGCACAGTGTCGCTTGCTCCTGATGCCAAGATGCCATTGAAAGCCGCAATCGTCGGCTGGAGTCCCTTCACGCCGGGAGATGCCGATTCGTCCAGCCTGCCGCTCGGTGCTCTCGAATACTCGTTTACCAATCCGACGGATAAGCCGATCAAGGCAATTTTTACGTTCAATTCACCGAACATGATGGATCGCAACGGCTCCATTGATCAGATCGACGATGGCTTCGTACTTTACAGGTCTGCCGAGACGAATAACCGGGAAACCAAGGGAGCATTAGCATTTGTCGTCGATAAGTCGGCAAGTGGTCTCGACAAAACCGTGATTGACCATTGTTGGTTCCGGGGCGGTTGGTGGGACCCGCTGACCATTGCGTGGGACAATGTCGAAAAGGGACGAATCATCGAGTCGGCTCCGGTGCCGTCGAGAGCACCGGGAGCAACGATTGCTGCCCCGTTTGTATTGAAGCCCGGCGAAACGAAGACCATCCGGTTGCTCGTTGCGTGGTATTCCCCGGAAACGCACCTCACCGCAGGTAGCCGAAGGAACGATGCTCGTCCGTTGTTTGAAAAGGGACCATCAAGTGGTGCGGCACAGGGACAACAGCCGGTTACAGGATTTCTCGGCAAAAAACTGGTCAACACGTTCGACCCGAACGGCGACGGTCCGACCGGAACGCTTGTTTCACCGGAAACTCCATTGACGAAGAAATACGTCCATTTTCTGATCGGCGGTGGCACCTCATGTTCGTTCCAACTCCACGTTGACGGCAAAAAGGTACGAACCGCTTCTGGAAAGGACCAAGAGAGACTCGAATGGGCAACGTTCGATGTTACCGAATTTGCTGGAAAAAAGGGGATTTTCAAGATCGTTGACGACCAGTCAGGCGGTTGGGGGCATATCAACCTCGACCATATCATCCAGAGCGACGAACCGATCCATGCCTTGAAAACGGGAACCGGTAACGAAATCGTTGCGGATGCCAACCGCGTTATACTGATCGACGACTTTGAACGCAACGAATTCGCTCCGTGGAAGGCAGAAGTCAACGTTGCCGAAGCCGAGGCGGCACAAGAGTGTTGTCCCGGCGGGGTGTGCGACACGACCGGTTTGCTGGTCCCGCAACAGGATGTGCCAAACACCTACGTTCCGTGGTATGCGTCGAAATTCAATTCCGTCAGCGAAGTTGTCAAATTCTGGAAGGAAAACTATTCTCTTCTTCGATTGCGCAGTGAAAAATTCCGGGATGCCTTTTACGATTCGACATTGCCGCCGGAAGTCGTTGAAGCCGTTGCGGCAAACCTGACGATTTTGAAGTCCCCGACAGTTCTCCGGCAGCACGACGGAAGACTCTGGGCTTTCGAAGGTTGCTATGACAACAATGGATGTTGCGACGGAAGTTGCACGCACGTTTGGAATTATGCACAGGCAATTCCACATCTTTTCCCTGAATTGGAACGCGGCTTTCGGCAAACGGAGTATTTCGAGGGAATGGACACAAGCGGTCAGCAGGCGTTTCGTCACGCTTTGCCAATTGCGACGGGCGGCGGGCAATTCGATGCCGCCGACGGACAACTTGGCGGGATCATCAAGTTATACCGGGATTGGCGAATCTTCGGCAACACCACTTGGCTCAAGATTTACTGGGGGCGAGTCCAACTTGCCTTAAACTACGCCATTGAAAAATATGATCCCCGACATACGGGACTACTCGAAGAATCGCATCACAATACGTATGACATCAATTATTACGGACCGGACGGACACTGTGGCAGTTTTTATCTTGCGGCACTCCGGGCGGCAATCGAAATGGGTAAAGCACTCGGCGACGAAAACGACAACGTCAAACTGTACGAAAAATTACTCGCCGCTGGAACCCAGAGATTGCAGAAGGAATTGTTCAACGGCGAGTATTTCATCCAAATTGTGCAGAAAGAAGGGTTGACCCGCAATTTTGGACCACTCAATCCGAACGAACAGTCCGAGGGGGGATACCGTGAAATTGCACGGCTTGTCAACGAACAGGGACCAAAATACCAATACGGCAGCGGTTGTCTCTCTGATGGCGTACTCGGTTTCTGGATGGCGGAAACTGCCGGCATTGATGTCGGAACAATTCTGCCGCAAGAGAAGGTCAAGTCGCACCTCTTGTCAGTCTATAAATACAACATGCGTACCGATTTGTCGGAACATGCCAATCCGCAACGACCGACTTATGCAATGGGCGACGACGGCGGATTGCTTTTGTGCAGTTGGCCCCATGGCGGGAAACCGCTGATTCCGTTCGTGTACAGCGACGAAGTTTGGACAGGCATTGAGTACCAAGTTGCGTCGCACCTGATGATGTTCGGCGAAGTGGACAAGGGGCTCGATATTGTTCGGACATTACGAAAGCGGCACGATGGTGTTCGGCGGAATCCGTTCAACGAGTACGAGTGTGGACATTGGTATGCCCGGGCACTGGCGAGTTACGGTTTGTTGCAGGGGCTGACCGGTGTTCGTTACGATGCGGTAACGAAAACGTTGGTTGTTGATTCGAGGGTCGGCGATTTCCGTTCGTTCCTTTCGACGAACAGCGGCTTCGGAACTGTCATATTTAAGGACGGCAAGGCAATCGTTGATGTCAAGTCGGGCACGATTCCGGTCGAACGCATTGTCGTGAAAGCAAAGTAAACAGTGTGAAGAAATAAACAGAGCCGCAAGGTTCGACGGAGTACCACCTTCGCTTGCGGCTCTTTTTTGCACTACATTTGCCACGCTCCGAAAAAAAAGCAGTGGATGTGAGACCACCTGCGATCAGGATGACATCGGCATGACAACGTAAACGTATCCACCGTCATCAACAGTTACCTTGAAGGGATCGTTGTCCGTCGGCAGATACAGCGACAAAACCTTATCGGCATCCAATACCCGAAGGAAACTGGTCATAAATTTGGGGTCGATTTTAAGTGTCTTCTTCGGTCCATCAAACGAAATAGGAATTTCGACCTTTGAATTTCCGATTTCCTTTCCTTGTCCTTGCAAGGTTAGTTTTCCCTTTTCAAAGGTGAAGTTGACTCCCGGGTCCAGATCGGAAGTCATAATTTGAGCCTGAAGGGTGGCAGGCAACAACGAACCGCTCTCAAGGACGACAGGCGTTTCATCCTCTGTCTTGGGGATAATGCTGCGCCACTTCGGGAAACGCCCTTCAACCAAGCGGGAAAACAGAGTGAAGTCTTTGCACTGGAACAGGACCCGATTAGCGGAAACCGCCATTTTGACATCTTCGTCTTCGTCAATAGAATGATCGCTCAATGCCTTTTCCAGAAGTTGCAACGTTCGGGCAGGTAAAATCGAGGTCTCGACCTTGTGATCGTTGACACAGTTTCCACTTCCTTCCTGCCAGGCGAGTCGACGACCATCCGTGGCTACAACGGAAATGTTATTGTCAACCATTTCAAAATAGACCCCACCGAGAGCATATTTGACATTGTCCGTATCGGTCGCAAAGAGAGTACGCCGAATCATTTCTTTGAGAGCCTTTGCCGGTATCTCGTGATAGGCGGTTTCCTCGAATTCCTCGACATCGGGAAATTCGTCCGGCGACTGCGTATTCAGATCGTAATTTTCATTTTCACCACCGATGACCGTATTGCTGTCGGTGCTTTCGAGAGTCAACTTTTCTTCTCGGGTCAAGTCGAGTATTTGGGTCAGCCGCTTGGTCGGTAGAATAGCCTCGCCGTTGTTGGTAACATCGCAATCGACACGAATGCGGATACCCAGTTCGGTATCGGTCGCCTGCAAGATTACGCCGAGTTTTTTATCGGCTTTAGCCTTGACGTTTTGGAGAATTGGCTTGGTATCTCTGGCAGCGGCAACGGAGGCTGCCAGTTTGAATTTTGAGGAAAATTCTTTCGGTTCAAAGTGAATCTTCATGTTTTTTGCCATGGTAGGAGTAGGGGATGAAAGCGTTAAAACCCATTCAATCGTCGGGATTATAACCGATTGCACCCGTTTTGCAACCCCGCTACTGGTGCACCCCCAAGACAACGTAACACATCGTCATGTAACACGCCATTGGTGGCGACTCCCTCCTTGCCAAAGACCGTAGCGTTGCCATTCCAATCGGTAAAACGTCCGCCTGCCTCTTCAAGAATGACAAGCAACGGAGCCGCATCCCAGTCGGACATGAGCGGATCAACCATGACATCGGCTCGTCCCGTTGCCACCAACGCATAACCGTAAGCATCTCCCCAAGTCCGTGTCAGACGTACACTTTTTTCAAGCCGGTTGTACGCCTCACGTCGGTTGACCTTGTCGAACGTCAACACTTCGCTTGTCATAAATGTTGCCTCACTTAAATCAGAGCAATCAGAAACTCGGCATCGCCTCGTTTCGCTTTGTTTCGTTTCATGCCATGCACCAAGACCGCACCCTGCCCAAACGAGTTCATGCAAAGCAGGCAGAGCAATCACTCCGCCAACACACCGCCCCTCTTTTTCCAAGCCGATGAGCGTACTGTAAAGCGGAACGCCGCAAATGAACGACTTCGTACCATCTATCGGATCGAGAATCCAACGAAAACCGCTTGTTCCTTCAGTACAGGGAAATTCTTCACCGAAAACGGCATCATCGGGAAAGCGTTCGGCAATCCGCTGCCGCAGAAATTGTTCGGTTTCTCTATCCGCTATTGTTACGGGAGATTCGTCGGCTTTTTTTTCAACGGCGAGTCCACCGGCACGGTAAAAGTACCGAAGTGTTAATTCTCCTGCTTGATCAGCGATTTCCCGGGCATATTCGAGTCGTTGCTGCATATCGTTATCCTCACCATTTATACTTCCTTCAAAAGGTACGCCTGTTCGGCGGGTATTTGTTCAATCGCTTGAGTGGGACAGTGCAACGCTATTGCACACTGGTTACAGTGAAGACACTCTTTTCGGCTGATCTGCAAGAAGAGCGAACCGTTTCCGAGTGTAAAACAGCCGTCCACACATTTTCCGCAACCGACACAAAGATCGTGGTCGATGACGTACTCAAAATAAGGAGATTCGACAAACCGACGGGCAATCGCATCGACAGGACAAAGTTGGTTTTCCGCTCCCGTCTCTCTTGCAAAAGGTTGTGGATCAAAAAAGCCGGTACAGAGATCGCAGTAACCGCACATGGCGTAATTGTGGAAACATTTGACTGCCGAGACCGTTTTAACACATCGGTATGCACACACCCCGCAGCCAATACATTTTGCAGGATTAATCTGCCAAACGACCGCATCGCCGGCGATTTTCTTCTTGGCAGCAAGAAAACCGAGGAAACCGGCGAGACCGGCAACAACGCCGCCTCGGTAGCACGATTTCAGCAGTGAGCGGCGAGTCGTTTTTGTTTCCATAGGGTACGCTACAAAATCAGTCCCAGTAGTGTAATCTTTGTTGTTGCCCATAACAAGGGAGAGGCAACGCCTACTTCACGATCTTTCCGGTTTAGCAGACATGAACACACCGTACACGGTCAGTCCGAGTCCTATCATCACGAGCATGTTGATGGTTTCGTGAAAAAACAGGTAGCCGATCAGCGACAATATCAACATTTGACTTATTGCAATGAGTGAGGCTTGCACTGCCGAGGTCAAACGTAATCCCTGTATCTGAAAAAAGAAACCGGTCATATTGGCAACTCCCGAAATCAAAACGCCGTACCATGCGACCTGGGGAACATCGTAAAAGCCCGCTATTCCATGTTTGCCGTAAAGGAAGGAGCCAAAAATGGCAATTCCGACGGCAAGGACAATACTCATAGAGAGCGTAACCGGAAACGGCGAATACAACCGCTGTCCCGACTGCTTGGTGTAGTCGTGTCCCACCCACTGCGAAAAACTGAAGGAAAGCCAGGCACTGTTATCGTCCTTCCAATGTTGCCGAATCGCATAACGCATGATCACGACATAAATGGCGTAGGCAAGACCGGCAACGATTGCTCCGAGAGCAACGAGGAGAAAGAGACCGGTACTGACGGTTTCTTTTCCATGTGATTGCCCTCCAACGGTGAATTCCTTACCGACACTGAGAAGGACAACGGCAGTCAGGAGGATTGCCAGAGCCGTTTTTCGTCGTCGGGAAAGAGGATCGCCGAAGAGGTAATAACCTAAAATGGCAACGCCGAGTAATACCGACGATTGGATCAGTGGAACGGCAATAATCAGACCGACGACAGCATAGCCCAGTACCTGAAGCCGCGCTCCGACGAGTTGACAAAGTATTGCCGCAATAAAAATGTAGAGTGCAACACGTCTGGAATTGTATTGAAATCGTCCTTGATACCAGCGCACGACCAACCACGGCATCAGAAGCGACAGCCCTACGGATTCCTTATAGAAGAGAATCCAATCGGGATCAACATCATATTCGGTCAGATACCGGATGGTCACGTTGGAAATTCCGTAGAAGAACGTGGACAGAAAAACAAAAATAGTTCCTGCCCAGCGTTCCCTATCTGGTTTTTTTGAAGGAACTGACGACCCTCCGTTTGTCATAGAGGGAAGATTCTAGCACAACTCCTGATGTTGTCAAAGGGGAAAATTCCCCATCCTGTCCCTCTTGTCAATCTTGTTACGAAAAATAGCGATCAATTTTCTCGACGCGGAGCGGTCTAGGGGACTTTACCATTTTAATCCGAACTTCCCGCCGGACGATGACTCTATCCCCCCTTTCAGCGGTCCCTTGTACGTGTTTTTGGGCTTGGTAGGTTCGGCTTCTGCTTCTTCGCCCGGAGTACCGACTAAATCTGCTGCCGTCTGCTGTCTGCCGTCTGCCGTCTCTCCTGCCGCCGCTTGTTTCATCGAGAGCGACATCTTCCGGTTTTCCGTGTCAATACTCAACACGTACACATCGACCCAGTCCCCTTCTTTGGCGACTTCCTTGACATTGCCGACCCGCTTGTTCGACAGTTCACTGATATGCACCAATCCCTCTACGCCGGGCATCAATTCGACAAACGCCCCAAAATCGGTCGTCTTCGTAACCTTGCCGCGAGCCAATGTCTTTTCCTGAAAACGCTCCGTAATGTTCGTCCAAGGATTCGAGGCATCATCCCGATAAATCAACGAAATGCGATTGCTCTCTTCGTCCATTTTGGCAATGCGAACCTTGATCCGCGTTCCTTCGGTTAACACATCGCTGGGATGCCGAATGCGCCCCCAAGACATCGCCCCAATCGGCACAAAGCCATCCACCCCGCCGAGATCGACGAACGCTCCCGCCTCAATGATTTTCCGCACGAGACCTTCCCGAACCTGCCCGACTTCCAATTCCGACAGCAGTTGTTGCCGCTTTTCTTCCCGCTCACGGAGTAACATTGACTTTCGGCTCAGAACCAAATTCCGACGTTCGGCATTGACTTCCTCGACAACACACGTCAACTTTTTACCGACATATTGTTCGATGCTTTCGACCCGGAAGAGTTCAATCTGACTTATTGGAATAAAGCCGCGGAGCCGGTTGACTTCACATTCCAAACCACCGGTATTCGTTTTTGTAATGAGCGCATCGACGATCATCCCTTCCTGAACCTGCGACCAATCCCGAACGTCAGCAGCGGCAAGCGGTACGGAAACTTCGTATAATCCTTCTTCTTTCAAGAATCGGAGAACGGTAACTTCCAATTCGTCTCCCTGATTCGGTTCGGTATCCGGTGGGAACATTTTAAGCGAGACCACCCCCTGTTCCCGTGTGCCGATGTCGAGAAAAACGCTCTCCCCTTGCAATGAAAGGACTTTCGCTTTGACTTTGGTGTCAGGAGTGAGGCTTTCGTTTCCAGCGGTTTCAGCGGTCTTGTGCAAAATGGCGTCAATCGCTGCGCCATCGTTTCCGAAGACGGCATCGAATTCCGCTTCGAGATCATCGGACATTCTTCCGCCCCGAAGTTTGGGAACGGTAACGACATGGATCGGCTTGACCGGCACGTTTTTGAGTTTCTTTTCGCCATCCACGGAAAGGCGATCAGGATGTTCGTTATCGGGATCGTCCTCAACTGATTTGGGCGGCGTGGGAACACCGTCCGGCGGAAAGGTTTCGGTATGGAGCGAAGTTTCCCCTACGACAGGAATCGTCGGTTTGGGACGATAAGCGTCGGGATTGCGTTGCGAACCAATCAATCGTTTCGGTTTGATGGGCTGTTCGGTAGCGGCTTCGACAACGGTTTCTGTTTCGGCAACACTGTCTGCGGACATGTCGAAAAATAAAGGTAAATCCGAGAGAACACAGTGAGGCATTTTAGCACATTTCCGCAAAAACGAAAGACCGCACTGCTTGCAAACGACGGATTTTCTGCAATCTGCCCCCTGATACGCCTTAACACGAGCGAACATACTGGACGGCATTGCGGAAGAGTGCTAAACCGTCGCCTTCGGAGGGGCGAGTGCCGAGACGTGTCCAATGCGGATGTTGGACAGGATCAATGTACCGCTCTGGATGGGGCATCAGACCAAACACCCTACCGGACTCATCGCAAGCCCCTGCAACATTTCCCACAGAACCGTTGGGATTGTCAATGTAACACAGAGGCAACTGCTGTTTTTCCTGCAACACCGTCAAATCTTCCGGTGCTTGCGTGATGAATCGTCCTTCGGCGTGGGCAATCGGTAAATACATGGACTCAATTCCTTGCAGAAAAACACACTTGGACTGATTCGTTTGCAAATGAACCCAGCGATCCGTGTATCGCGGCGGAGTGTTCCATGTCAACGTCATTTTGTTTGGATCGCCGAGCAAACCCGATTTGAGCAACACTTGAAAACCGTTGCAGATACCGAGAATCAACTTGCCCGCATTGCGAAACGTTTCCATGGGCTCGAACAAGGAATGCTGTATTTTTGCCGCAAAGATTTTTCCGGCTCCGATGTCGTCGCCGAAACTGAATCCTCCCGGAATACACAAAATATCCGACTGCTGGAGCATTTCCGGCTTTTCTACAAACCGGTTCAGGTGGACGATCTCCGTGGACTTTGCCCCCGCCAGTTGAAAAGCGTAAGCGGTTTCCTGATCACAGTTCGTCCCAGGCGCACGAAGAATGAGAACACGAGCCATATTGCAATCGGCAAACAAACGAAACAGAACCATTGCATTGTATCAGAAAATTGACCCGGAAAAAGGTCGGGCAGAGGATCAACACGAGGATTGCAAAATGACCCAACCTTCGTTATTTCCGCTTTCACTGGAATGACGGTATCTTACTTTTCGGTGAAAGCCTTACAGTAACGAATCAATCAATGTGATGGCTTTATCATAATCGCCGATCAATACATTACGTAAGATGTTGTCTTTCACTGGAGCGATTTCGGCTAATGGTGTTGCCTCGAATAGTTCGTTAGTGATTTTTTTGATCGCAACCGAATCAAAATCGTTAAGAGCGGTTCTCAACAGGGTCAACTGGGTTTTCAAGGATTCCATGCTGTAAGAACATTGTTGTTCCGTGCCTCCCACCTTCGTTAGAACCGCACCAATGTTATCAAGAAGTGTTTCCAAATCCGTTAAAAGTTGTTCACCGTGCAAGTGAATAAATGCCATGTTCTCCTGTTTACCGGCAGTTTCCAAGGCTTTCGCGGCTTCGGATAAACTGACTGCTCCAACGTTTGCGGAGGCACTTGCCAATGCGTGGACATGGATGACGTACAACGGCAAATTGCCCGTGTCAAGGCACATCCTGATTTCGCTTAATTTTTTGTTGCCGTCTTTATGAAATATGGCAAGCGTTCTCAAATAGTTTTTGATTGTTCCACCGGAAAACGTAAGCCCTTGTCTTGTGTCCAATCCCTCAATTTCAAAACCGGCATCGGTGTCCTGCTTTGCATCTTCCCGAGGTTCCTCCATTGTTTTTCGTTTTTCTTTCGGAATCCATTCGTCAAGAATAATGTTCAAATCGACCGTATCAATGGGTTTTGCCAAAAAATCATCGAAACCGTTAGCCAACAACATTTCCTTCGTGCCGGAAACAGCATTGGCGGTCAGTGCGATAATGGGTATGTTTTTAAGATGCGGATATTCCTCGTCCAGCGACCGAATTCGATGTACGGCTTCAATGCCATTCATTTCCGGCATCATGTGATCCATGAACACCAGGTCATAGTAACCGGTTTTCACCATTTCGATGGCTTGCAGGCCGCTGTTGCACGAATCAACATGCACGGCATAGGGTCCTAACAGACCTTCGAGGACAATCAAATTCGTTTCGACATCGTCAACACTTAAAATCTTTATCATTGGAGCGGCAAACCTCACATAATTTTCACCGACCGAGCCTTCAACATTGTAATCAACGCTGTTTAATAAATTGGCGACGGGAATGGAAAAAATCGGAGAGGTAAGAATACTGACGTTTTGGTCCGCAACCACTTCCCCCAATTCGGCAACCAAAACGATTTTTGTTTCCGTCTTAAACCCCGGATATTTCCTGTTGAAATCTTCATAAAGAACGGCTGCAATAAAAGCAAAAGGATATTCTTTGCTTGCTAAATTTTCATAAAACTCGGAAGTGGTCGATACGAGTTTGTAATAGACACCGAGACCATTCATGGTGCTATTGATTGAGTCTTTCAGTCTTTCGCGCCGTTCATAAATCAGCACTTTCTTTTGCATCGGTTCATTCACCACCGCTAGTTTTTGGTGTCCCAAAATCCTTTGAACGATTGTGGCGGTAAAGATGCTGCCTTTCCCATAAGTCGAATGAACTTCAATCTCACCCCCCATGGACTTGACCAGATTTTGCGTGATGGGTAGCCCCAGCCCTGCTCCTTCGATATTTCTGTTTTTCGTCAGATCAAACCGGGTGAATTTTTCAAACAGTATCTCAATATCTTCCGGTTTGATGCCAATGCCGCTGTCTTCGACCTGAAATCGGAGAGTAACGGTGTCATCGTCTGCTTGGAGACCCTCGACGAAAAAATCAATAAATCCCTTTTCCGTATATTTGATGGCATTGCTTAAAAGATTTAAGACGACCTGGCGGATTCTTTTCACATCTCCCAGCAACAAGTTGGGTATGTTATTATCCACATTGATCACAAACCGCAAGCGAGATTCGTATAACTTCGACTTGATGATGTGGATAACGTCATTCAGCAGAGACGACAATGAATACTCCGCAAGCACAATTTCCAGTTTTCCGGCTTCGATCTTTGAAAAATCCAAAATGTCGTTGATGATCGATACAAGATTATTGCTAGCCTGTTTGACGACCTGCAAATAGTCCCGCGCAACTGGCGAAATGTCCTCTCGCAGAACGAGTTCCACCATGCCAAGGATTGCATTCATCGGTGTGCGTATTTCATGGCTCATATTTGCCAAAAAACTGGATTTGGCTTTGCTGGAATCTTCCAATGCGTTTTGGAGTTTGACCGTTTCCGTAACGTCGTCCGTACTGCCAACCACGCCAACGGTGTTACCGGCATCGTCATAGATCGGTGTCGTGTACGAGTGAAAAATAACGTTGTCGATTTCACTTGTCCAATTCTGGGGTCCTTCTTGAAAAGTTTTTGTAACATTGGGAACGATGTCCAACGGACTATTTTCGAATTGGCTGATTTCGAGAAACGTGGTTCCTGCCACGCCGGTGTCAGGCATCAACTGTTTTGCATACTGTCCTTGAAAGGTAGTGATGATTCCATCACGGTTAACGCTCCATATCAGCCCCTTATAATTATTGGAGACGGCTTGCAAACTGAATGCGGTCAAATCGTGCTGGAGCGTACCAATAATGAGCAATCCCCATGAACGAAAAATATTGATTTCTGACTCGGAAAACACACGTTCCCGTTCGCAATCGTCAAAACTGATAAGCCCCCAGAATTCGCCTTTGATGAATATCGGGATCACCAAAAGGGACAGAATTTGAAACTCTTCGATGAATGAACGTTCTTCGGTTGTGAAATTGCTTACAGGTCCGTTGATGACTTCACCCGCAGGCAGTTGGTGTTCCCAGATCGGTATTTTGTGAAACGGAAACTCCAGCGGTATTTCTGGGGCATCCTTGTTGCGTCTCCAACGGCACACGCTCCGGCAATGGGACTCTCCGTCACTCTTTCGGATGTACTGCCATACATGCACACCGTCCAGTAACACACATTGACCGATCATCTCCATGCCGCGTATGATCGTATCGAGATAGTCTTTTGTATCCGCCTCAAGCAGGAGCACCGCAGCCTCATTGATCGCAACCATCAAATGATGTGCCCTCTCGATTTCCAGACGTGTCTGTAAGGTTTCGTTAAAGTGAGCGTGAAGTTTTTTCCTTTCTTCCTGGATGGCTTGCCACTGTTGCTCCAACTGTTTGGTCATATTGTTGAAAGCAATGGAGAACTCACCCATGAAATCGACGCTTTGACTATAATCGCCGCCGGCAATTTGCTGGGTTTGCCAAGTGAGGTGCGAAAGCGTTGCGTGCAACGCTTTCAATGGAGAAGCCATTCGATTGGTTCGAGGAGGCGGTCCATAATGCAAGTTGCCGGCAGACAATTCTTTGGCAAAAATGAGCGTTTCGGAAAGAGTGTTGTTAAGGTGCTGTAATTCCTCGCCGATTTTGCTGAATGGTTCGGGCAACGATTCGATTTCCGGCGAAATGCGCAGCGTCCCTGCCGCCATTGTGCGCAGTTGATTGCCAATTGCCTCTACGATTGGCGTGAATTGATTCGGATCTTCCATGGGCATTTCTATAACGTGTTCTCATTGATTCATTGCCCCTATCATTCCTATTCCGGCTTAATTCAAAGTGATTTCTTTGAATTCGTCGGCAACGCTTTGGAATAAATCGACAATTATAGGATCAAAATGTGTTCCTTTACTGTTGGAAATTGTAGCAACCGCTTCTTTGTGTGTGAATTTTTTTTTATACGGTCTTTCGGAAACAAGCGCATCATAAACGTCCACAATCGCCATTGCCCTGCCCAGCACGGGAATCTGTTCGCCTTTCAAGCCTCTCGGATATCCGCTGCCATCCCATTTTTCATGGTGTGTTCCCGCAAAGACTGTGGCGTAGTCCAGAAATTCCTGTTCCGACGTTTTTCTTTGGATTTCGGAAATGATTTCTTCTCCGTATGTCGTGTGCTCTTTAATCTTCTCAAATTCCTCTTCCGAGAGTTTGCCGGGCTTTTGAAGAATGCTGTCTTGTATTGCAATTTTTCCGACATCGTGAAGTTGGGTCGATTGAACTACGAGGTCCAGATTCCATGAAGACGATTCGTTCGGGTACAAGCCTTGCTTCACCAGTTTGTTCAAAATTATTTTCATATACTTTTGCGTTCTTTCGATATGCCCGCCGGTCGTGTTATCGCGGCGGTCGATCAATTCCGCCATTGTTTGCAGAATGGTGTTTTTGAGTGCCACCACCGTCTTGGTCTTGGCATCCACCATCTCCAATAAATTATTGTTAAAATTGACGAGTTCTTGTCTTTGAGATTCGACGAGCAAATGCACCTCGATCCGCTTGAGCAGGAGCGGCGGAGCAAACGGCTTGGAAATGTAATCGATGGCACCGAGAGACAAGCCCTCAAGTTCGCTTTCGGTGTCGCTATTCGCCGTTAAAAAAATAATAGGAATAGATCGGATTTCACTTTGTTCTTTAATGGATCGAATGACTTCATAACCATTCATTTCCGGCATATTGACATCCAAAAGAATAAGATCGGGAATATGCCTTTCGAGTCTTTTTAACAACAGCGGTCCAGAATTGAGCGTAAAAACATTGTAGGATTCTGAAAGTATTGCATTTCCTACGGTCAAGTTTGTCAAATCATCATCGACGATAAATATGGTTTTTCGTTTGGTACTCGTCATATTTTCACCACAACTCCGCCCAGTCCGGGATTCCGCCTTCCCCTTTGTGGCATTTTACGACAATGGGCACCCTTTGACAAGTCTGGGGGGCAAATTGCAGGTTTCAAAATGGGGCGTCCCTCTTGACTGAATTCGCAGGAAAATTGTGTCGCACCCGATAAAAACGCCTCCGGCTATTGAGGTTATTCCATCGGAAAAAATAAGGTAGAATAAGGTTTTCCTTTGTTTCCATCACGCTGTCGCCATGAAACATTTTTTATCCCATTCTCTTTTCATGTTCGCTGTGGCTGCTTTTCTTCAGCCTGTATCGGCGGAACAGGAGCCCAATAAAATCGTCTATTACAAAGCATACGGAGCCGTCGGCGACGGGATAACCGATGATTTCGATGCCGTTGTCAATGCCCATGCAGCCGCGAACGAAGCAGGACTGTCCGTCCGCGCCGATGCCGGTGCAACCTACTACATCGGCGGAGCAAACAAGACCGCACAGATACAGACCGATACCGACTGGGGCGATGCAAAGTTTATCATCGACGACACCAATGTCGAAAACCGCAGTAGTCATCTATTCAACGTGTCATCCAAACTGCCTGTAACGCGGATCACCACTGTAAAAACGCTCAAAAAAGATCAGGGAAAACTGGATTGGTCGCTTCCAAACAATTCATTTGTCGTTGTTACTGACAATACGACCAAACGTTACATACGTGCGGGGCGGAACGCCAACAGCGGGCACGATCAGTTGGACGTATTTGTTGTTGATCAAAACGGCAATGTCGATATGAAAACCCCTATAATATGGGACTTTGACAATATCAGTTCTATGACGGCGTATCCCATTGACCCCGAAACGCTGACGGTCAGAGGGGGACATTTCACGACCATTGCCAATCAAACCGACTTGGCGGCATACTATAACAGAGGTATCGGCATCACACGTTCCAATGTGGTAATCGACGGGGTGGTTCATGCGATTACAGGGGAGCCGGAACACCATGCCCCGTATGGCGGGTTCATCGCAATATCAAGTTGCGACGGAATCACGGTACAAAACTGTAAATTGTCAGGGCACATCACTGCTCTTACGACCCAGGGATGGACGACAGGGACTTATGATATAACGGTCAATCGGTCCACTAACGTAACTTTTAAGAACTGTTCGCAGTTGAACGACATCCACGACACAAAACGGTGGGGAATTTTCGGTTCCAACTGGTCAAAAAATCTCACGTTCGACACCGTGGAGTTTTCGCGGTTTGATGCGCACATGGGGGTGGCAAATGCGACGATCAAAAATTCAGTTCTCGGACATTTGGGCATCAATCTCATAGGAATCGGTACATTTCTTGTGGAGAACACCAAGGTGTGCGGCTTGAATTTCATCAATTTGCGAGGCGACTACGGCAGCACGTTTGAAGGGGAGGTCATCATCCGCAACTGCGAGTATATTCCGCGTCATGGTGCGAAGTCCGATGCCATTTTGATCGGCGGTTATAATTCGGGACAGCACGACTTCGGATACACCTGCTCTATGCCGAGAAAAATAACGATTGACGGTCTTGTGATCAACGACAGCAATCCACCGGACAACTATCGGGGACCGAAAATTTTTGCTCCATTCAACAATGCGTACCGAAGCGAAGATTATGTAGAAAAATATCCGTATGTGATTACCGAGGAAATCGAGATACGGAATCTGACCATCAAAAGCGGCAAACCCTATTTCATCAGTGATAACCCGTTCATGTTTCGGAACGTTAAGATCACGGAAAGATAAGGGACGACCTTGGTGTCCAGTGGTCGTATGCTTTTCACAATTCGAGTATGTCGGAGACTTCGTGTCGGGAAGCGATGTGCAGAGGCAAAGTTTCTCCTAAAATTTTCCGATGGGTTTCCAGCACCACTTCCGGGCAGTTGTTGTGTGCCGATAAATGTCCCAGACAAACCCATCGCAATCGTTTGCCCGACTTCAAAAGTAGTTCAGCCGCCTCGACGTTGGAAAGATGTCCCTGTCCGCCTCGAATTCGCTGCCTCAATTCATCAGGATAGAGACCGTTTTCCAGCATTTCGGGATCGTAATTGCTTTCAAGGAACACTCCGTCCAATGTTGCAATGGTGTCCTTCAAGCCGAAAAACCGGCTACCAAGATCGGTCATGATTCCAAGCCTTGCCGTACCATTATCGACTACGAAACAGACCCCTTCCGGTGCGTCGTGCGTTGTCGGAATGGTTTCGACTTTGACCCTCCCGAACTGGAGCGTTTCTCCGCTGCTGAACAGATGGGGATCACTCACTCGCCCCAGTCTCCCTGTTGCCAGCATCTTTTGGTATGTTCCCGATGTCATCCAAATCGGCAGATCGTATTGCCGCTGTAAGACTCCGGCATAATAAACATGGTCGGAATGAGCATGAGAAATAATGACGGCTTGAATCGTGGTAATGTCCACTCCGAACGATTCGAGTCGTTGTTTCGTTTGCAAACCGGTCAATCCGGCATCAAAGAGCAATCGGACATCGCCGGACTCGACGAAACAACAATTTCCATTGCTGCCCGATTGGAGCGAGGCGAAACGCAGTTTACTATCCATGTTGGGGAGTGTAACATTTTTAGGCGGTCATTACAATCCGTCTGACACGCAACCTCTCGTTCTCGAATTGTGTCAGCATCTCGGAAATCGATTCAGTGCCCGAATTACCCGACCATTTACCGGAGGGTTACAGTATAATGAGAGAAAGTAAAGGAGACTGGTTTTCGCTTTTTCTATGCTTCAAACAGACGAAATTCTTTCCACCATTCGGATGCTTCACGACGAACACCTCGATGTTCGTGCGGTAACGTTGGCACTCAACTTGAACGACTGTGCAAGTTCGCATGCCGACCAACTCTGCAAAAAAGTCTATGCAAAAATCATGGATCATGCCCGGAATCTCGTTGCCGTTTGCGACGAAGTCAGTGAAAAATATGGTATTTCCGTTACGAACAAACGGATCGCCATTTCGCCTGCCGCTACCATTTTGGCAGGGCACGGTCAGCATACCGCCCTGCAACTTGCTCAAACACTCGATCAAGCCGCCGTGGATTGCCGCGTGGATTTCGTCGGTGGGTTCTCTGCCCTCGTGCAAAAAGGAATTTCAAACGGAGCACAAGTCGTGATGAATTCCCTGCCGGAAGTGCTTGCCAAAACGCAAAGGGTTTGCGCTTCGATCAATGCTGCCTCTCGAAAAGCGGGAATCAATATGGATGCCATCCGGCAACTCGGCACGCTCATTCGGCAAATTGCCGCCGCAACTGCCGATTCGCAAGGTTTTGGAGCGGCAAAGTTAGTCGTCTTTGCGAACATTCCCGAAGACAATCCTTTTATGGCAGGAGCATATATGGGAGCGGGCGAACCGGAAGCCGCAATCAATATCGGGGTCAGCGGACCCGGCGTGGTCGATTCCGCCCTGCAACGGCGAATTGTCTCCGCGAAACAGAGCGGCAAAAAATTGACACTCGGCGATCTGGCGGAAGAAATCAAGATCACGAGTTTCCGGGTTACACGAGCCGGTGAATTGATTGGTCGGGAAGTTGCGGAGCGGTTGAAAACGGAGTTCGGCATCGTCGATCTTTCGCTGGCACCGACTCCGACTGTTGGCGACAGTATCGGCGAAATCCTCAAAACCTTGGGCATTGCTCAAATCGGTGCGCCGGGTTCCACGGCGGCGGTTGCTCTGTTGAATGATGCCGTCAAAAAAGGGGGGTTGTTTGCGTCGAGTTCCGTCGGCGGATTGAGTGGAGCATTCATCCCGGTTTCGGAGGATTCTTGTTTAGCCGATGCCGTCGAACAGGGGCACTTGAGTCTCGAAAAGTTGGAGGCGATGACTTCGGTGTGTAGTGTCGGTCTCGATATGGTATTGATACCGGGGGACACCCCGGCGGAAACGATTGCCGCTTTGATTGCCGACGAGATGGCAATCGGAGTTATTAACAACAAGACGACGGCGACGCGATTGATTCCGGTGCCGGGGGCAAAGGCGGGGGACAAAATCAGTTTCGGTGGTTTGTTCGGTGCATCGCCGGTATTGGAAGTCCGAAACATCGGAGCGAGTTCACAATTTGTTCACTTCGGCGGACGCATTCCTGCTCCGTTGCAGTCGCTGGGGAATTGACACAGAGTCTGAAGCATCGACAGGGGACAATTGGTATAGGTTTTTCGTTAACCTTCTACTTCTTCCGTCAACCTTCAAGATGCCAACGTTGTGAAATCGCAAGGGGTGTTGTTTGATATGGGCGGCAAGAATCCCGACGACCAACAGCGTGATGAAACGCTCATGGCTACGGTTGACCAGATCAACCGTTCGTTCGGCAAAGGCACAATGACATTCGGATCACAAGGAATCGAACAAAAGTGGCGTGGAGCATCGGAACATTGCAGTCCGAACTACACGCTCCACTTTGCCGAATTACCGGTGGTGAAGGCAAAATGAGCGGTGTTTTTTGGAGTAACCGTTCACTGTCTTTACCCACCGGAACAAGTGGTAGCGGATACCGAAAGTTAACCGTCGTCCTGCGCCCGCTTGTTCCGGTTCATGGCTGCTATTCCTGCCACCCCTGCCGCTCCGAGACCGCCTGCTATGTACGCGGCTTTGTTGCGACCGACGTGTGCTTTGGCGGCTATCCCAGCGGCTTTCGCTTTCGCTCCGGCTGCCCTTGCTCTTGCCGCCACATTATTGCCGAAATCTTTCCCTTTGGCA
>Ga0123353_10001414_pt1 | contig 29299 bp, 25 predicted proteins | sample TergutLab28metaG_3_FD_92763 | JGI IMG/M metagenome (GOLD analysis project Ga0123353, IMG submission 92763) | Labiotermes labralis P3 segment gut microbial communities from Petit-Saut dam, French Guiana - Lab288 P3 | ecosystem: Host-associated > Arthropoda: Insects > Digestive system > Gut ...
CGCATCGTCCAGACGGCCAAACATAAGCCCACCGCGATCAACACACTCCCCGCCGCCTCCCACGGCCAGGCGTGCCAAGGTGCGTTCCCCGGCCAACGATAGTTTGTGACAACCAATAGAATGGCCGGGATCACCACCAGAACGTTCCCCGGCAGAATCACAATCGCCCGAATCCACGCGGCCGTCATATGGTTTCCTTTCCGATTGATGTCATCACCCTACAGAACTACGGCCGCCGCATGGCCGGCGGGTTCGCGATGGGTTTCAACGCCCCCAGGCCCGCCTCCAGGACCACCCGCTGGCCGTCGTCGCTGACCAGCCATTCGACCATCTTCCGCGCCGGGCTGCCCGCCGGCTCGTCCTTGCGAATGACCGCGAAACACCCAATGGCCAATTTGTATTCCTTCGACGCGATCGTCTCCGGCGTCGGCATCACGCCGTCCAGCGCGAGCGTCTTAAGGCTGAAGGGCATTCTCCTCGCGCCGTAATGCCGTTCCTGCTCCCGCATCTGCTGCCGCAAATAATAGAACACGGTATACCCCAATGTATAGTTATTCTCCGCCTCTTTTTCCACGGTTCTGTCGTAACCGTCCACCTCATGCAACATACGAATCATGTCGAACACCACGGGACGGGGATTATGTTCCACAAAATCCGAATGCACGGGCTTTCCCCGCAACACCAGATTTTCCATCTGGCCGTGCGAGCCGGAATCCTTGTTGCGGATGAGGGCGATAAGCTGGCCGTCGTTGCCGCCCAGATCGGCCCAGTTCGTGACCGTCCGGTCGGAATATATATTGACGAGTTGCTCAAGCGTGACGGCATTTACGGGATTTTTTCCCGACGTGATGAACACCAGCGCGTCGGCGCCGATGGGAATGTATTCCAACTCCACGCCCGCGTCGACGGCCAGTTGCTTCACGTCGTCCGACGGGTCGGGAACGAAAATCACATCCACCTCGTCGGCAATGAGCCGTTCGTACGCCGCGACGGTTTTGGACACCTCTTGAGGCAACCCGAGGTATACATCCTTGTTCTTTCCGAACATGGCCGTGGTGAACATGCGGCGGTAAATTCCCTGGACCAGCGGCAGCGCCGCCGTCGAACCGTCGATATATGGATAATTCTCCGCCGTGACGGGCGTGATCCCCAGGGACCTCGCCAACTTCGACGGCGTCAACGGCATCTCCCGCGGCGGCCTGTCCTTCTTCACGCGCGGCGCGGACGGCGGTTCTGTCGTAACCGTTGTGGCGGCTGACTCCTGCTGCGGCGCCTTGTTCGTATCCAAACAACCTTGCAGGAGCAGCAACGCGAGCACTACACATAACAATGTTCTCATTGTCCATCTCCAATCCGTTTCACGTTCACCCAACACCGTCTGCGCCTACGTGGCTATGTGGCTTTCGCTTACTTTGACGTCTTTCTCGCGAAAAGGTTCCCAGGGTTTTGTTTGACCGCGCCTTTGATGACGAGCATGGTCATGGCCGCGGTGGCCTTGGCGGTCGGCAGACCCGTCGCCCGCACCAGTTCGTCCAAGGTTCGCCCGCCGGCGGCGAGGGTGTCCCAAATCTTCTGTTCGGTGGCGTCCATGTTGGCGGGGGCGAAGGGCAATTGCGGTTCGGCCTCCTTGGCGGCCGTCAGGGATTGGCCGACCGGACCGAGGTGTTCCAGAATGTCCTCCAGGCCCTGCGTGAGGATCGAACCGTTGCGGATCAAATCGTTGGTGCCCTGGCTCATGGGGGAGTCCACTCTGCCGGGGACGGCGAAGACCGTTTTGCCCTGCTCGACCGCCTGGCGGGCGGTGATGAGCGACCCGCTGCGGCGGGCGGCCTCGACGATGAGCACGCCCAGCGACAGGCCCGAGATGATGCGGTTCCGCGTGGGGAAATTGCCCGCCAAAACGGCCGTCCGCATGGGCAGCTCGCTCATCAGCGCCCCGCGCCCGTCGCGGACGATGGACTCGAACAACTCGCCGTTTTCCGGCGGAAAATGCGTGCACAGTCCGCAGCCCATGACGGCGACGGTTCGTCCGCCGGCCCGCAGCGCCCCGCGATGGGCGGCTGCGTCGATCCCCCGCGCCCCGCCGCTCACCACCGTCAGCCCGGCCTGCCCGAGCAACTCGCCGAACCGCTGGGCCTGCTCCAGCCCGTAATGCGTGCACCGACGCGACCCGACCACGCCCAGCGACACGGCGTCGCTCTCGCGCCACTGGCCGCGAACGTACAGCACGGCCGGCGGGTCGTCGATGTGCTTGAGCGCCAGCGGATACTCCACGCTCTCCTGCGTGAGCACGCGTGCCCCGGCCCGCTCGGTGACGGCGAGTTCCTCGTCCACGTCCTGGTCGGTGATGGCCGCCATCGCCGCCACCGTCTTCTCTCCGACATGCGGAACCTTCACCCACTCCGCCGGACCGGCCGACAAGGCGGACTCGGCGGAGCCGAACGCCCGCATCAACCGCAAATACGTCACCGCCCCGACACCGTCGGCCAAATGCAGCCGCAACACCGCCCGAACATGCTGATCGCCCATAACCGCTCCCATTTTCGCGGGATTGTACCATTTTTATCCGGAGTCCGTGCAACATCTCGCGGGACTTGTGCGTTTAATATAGAGTACACTATTGGCGTGTAAAGGAGTTCCCATGAAGACTCGTGCGCTGTTGATTGGTTTGGCGATGTTGGTTGTCGCGTTGTTGAGCAATGCGTTTGCCTCTGGTGAAGACACCCCCGCGGCCCCCGCGTCGGTGCCGACGACGCGGGTCGCGGCGGCGTTGCCCGAACCGGCCAGCGCGCCGGTGGTGGCCATTGTCGTCAGGCCGATGCAGGAAACGGGCGACAAGGCCGCCGACGCGGAGGCCAATCAGAAACTCATCGACGAAATGGTCGCCGAGGCCATCGAACTGACCGGCGGACTGGCGGACATCGTCAAGGAAGGCCAATCGGTGCTCATCAAACCGAATTTGACCAACCATCGCTGGGGGCAGTACGCTCCGGGCATGACCACGGACGTTCGCGTCATGTCGGCCTTGGTGGACGCCCTCAAGAAAAACGGCGACAACCCACTCACCATCGCCGAGGGCAGCGGCCCGCCGGCGGCGGAGGTGTTCCGCATCTGCGGCTATAACCCGTTGGCGGAAAAACATGGCATCCATCTGGTGGACATGAACACGCCCGGAAAATTCGTCGACGTGCTCATCCGCCGCGAGGTGTTCAAACCCACCCCGCTCCCGCCGTCCCCGCCGGAGTCCACCGGCGAGCACGTGATGAAGAAGTACCCGCTGCCCGTCCCCTACATGGACGCCGACGTCGTGATCAACGTCCCCATCCTCAAGACCCACCGCCTCACCGGCATCTCGGTGAGCATGAAGAACCTGTACGGGCTGTATCCGGGCGACCGGCAGGAGTGGCACGCGGACATCGAAGCCAACCTGGCGGACATCGCCCGCGCCCGGCCGACCGCGCTGGTCGTCGTCGACGGAATCATCGCCATGGAAGGCGAGGGTCCTCTCGACGGCCCGATCGTGAAGATGAACCTCATCATCGCCGGACGCGACATGGTGGCCGTGGACGTGGTATCGGCGGCCGTCATGGGGTTCGACCCCCGGCGCGTGCTGCACGCGCAACTCGCCGCCCGGCAGGGGCTGGGCGTGGCCGACCTCGACAAGATCGTCATCAAGGGCACACCGATCGAGAAGGCCCGGCGGGCGACGCCCTTCGCCGACGGACACTGGTTTTTCGAACTGACCTGCCCCAAAACCGACGCGAACATCGCCAAACTGCTGGAGCAGAAAAACAAGCGGGTCATCGGCGGATGGGCGGAGGCCGAACGCGGCAAGGTGGTCGGCTGGGAGATGTACTACAACCCCGAGGACCTTCCGCTGGACGCGGAGAAGCACCCCAACGTGGAGCGGCGCGGTTTCTCCGCGGCCTTTAACAAGTGGGACGAGAATATCCATTTCACCGGCAGTTACCGCGCGCTGTACCGCGAGGAGATCGAGCCGATGACACAGGCCCTTCAGGCATGGATCGACGCCAACATGGAGACGGAAAAACCGACGTCCATGCCCACGACGTTCCCCAGCCTCGGCGACGACGCCCGCGCCGTCATGCGGGCCATGCGGGAACAGCGGTGATCGACGTGTCGCGGGCGTCCCGCCCGCGCTAACCGTTCCACAACGCTACAGTCGCAACAAATTCCAATGAAACAAATAACAAAGTCCCCAACATGGTTGACGGTTCTGATGGTTGTATTCCTCGCGTTGCTGAGCGGTGTTCTGGCGTCGTGCAACGACGGCCCGCCGCCCGCGGTATCGGAACCGCCCACGGCACAATCCGAGCCGACCGTGGCGCAGCCCGAACCGCCGGTGGCGCCAGTGGTCGCAATCGTGGCCCGGCCGCTTCAGGACACCGGCGATCCGGCCGCCGACGCGATCGCCAACCAAAACATCATCAACGAAATGGTCGCCGAAGCCATCGCCCTGTCCGGCGGACTGGCGGACCTCGTTAAGGACGGGCAGACGATTCTCCTCAAGCCCAATCTGACCAACCATCGCGGCGGGCAATATTATCCGGGCATGACCACCGACGTCCGCGTGATGGCCGCCCTCGTGGACGAACTGAACAAGGCCGCCGACGCCACGCTCGTCTTCGCCGACGGCTGCGGACCGCCCGCCGCCGATATGTTCCGCATCAGCGGATTCGACAAACTCGCCGAAAAACACCACATTTCCATGCTCGATTTCGCGACGGAAAAAACCGTGGACGTGCGGATTCCCCGGCCGCTGGCGGACGAATCGTACGCCCTGCCGCAAATCTTCATGGACGCCGACGTCGTCATCAATGTGCCCTGCATCAAGACCCACCAGATCACGGGCGTGACGGTGAGCCTGAAGAATTACTTCGGCCTGATGCCCAACCCGCGCGACCGCTGGCACGGAACGATCGAGCGGGTGCTGCCGGACATCGCCCGCGCCAGGCCGACCGCACTGGTCGTCGTCGACGGGCTGGTCGGCATGGAAGGCGAAGGGCCCATCGAAGGCACCGGCGTGGTGATGAACGTCATCCTCGCCGGGCGCGACATGGTTGCCGTCGACACGGTCGCCACGACGATCATGGGCTTCGACCCCAAACGCGTCGAGCACATCCAGCACGCCGCCCAGCGCGGACTGGGCGTGGCGGACCTGGACAAGATCGTCATCAAAGGCACGCCGCTCGAGCAGGTCAAACGCAACTTCGCCGAGCCGCACTTCAACATCGAACTGTTCTGCCCAAAGACCGACGCGAACATCGCCAGGCTGCTGGCCCACAAACACAAGCAGCCCCGCGAAGGCTGGCGTGGGGAGGACCGCGGAAAAGTCATCGGCTGGGTGTGCTACTTCTCCGCCGACGATCTGAACCTCGACAAAACCAAACACCCCGACGTTCAGCCGGGCGGTTTTAGCGCGAGGTTCGACAAATACGGCGACACCATCCGATTCACGGCCACGTATCGCTCGCTCTACCGCGAGGACATCCTGCCGATCCGCCAGGCCCTACAGGCCTGGATCGACGCCAACATGGAAACGCAGCCTCCCGAAACACCGCCGGCCACGTTCCCGCACATGGACGAGGACATCCAGGCCGTCCGGGAGGCGTTGAAGGAACAGCCGTAGCAGGCGCGGCCCGTGGCGCGGGCGTCTCGCCCGCGCGAACCGTTCCATACGACAAAACACGAAATTCGAAATCCGAAGCACGAAATCCGAAACAAATTCCAAAATCCAAAAGAAGAAAACTCCAAACGGCGGCTGGAACGTCGGCTTGGGTGTTTTGATGTGACCAATGCGCAAAAAGAAAAGGCAGTCCACCTTTCGGCGAAAAGCCTCCATATGTAATATATGGCCATTACAGATGGTTTGTCGAATAGTTTTTCGTTTTTGTGTCGGCGAACGTTTCGCGACGGCTTGCCGTTTTGCGCTGTAGGGTATTGCGTCAAATGAAACGTTCGCTTTGGCGTCTCCGTTTGCGTGAGGCCGTATGATTGTGTTGTTGGAAAGTTATCGACGGTGTGGCACGTATGCACTCTTCGATGAGTCGCGTAAGCGAATTCTTCAAACAATTACGCCGATGAATTACGAGATGGGCGGTGTTCACGGTGTCTTTGATTGCCTCGGGCCCAAAAATATCGTTTTATATCGAACGGACAAATTGTGGCTGGTGATTGATGATGGCCGCGTCCCGTTTGATGACCGGGTTACGGTGAAACTGACACGGTTGCAACGCACACATTTGTCGCTGGTGCAACTGATGGACAAGATGCACATCACCGTCAACGTGGAAACCGAGATCATTGCATCATGGGAATACGACGTGGAACAGTGGGACCTAGAGCTTGACTTTACTCCAGGCGTTGAAGAAGAACACTTTGATTTCGGGATTTTCCTGAAGAATCTTGCGAATGACTGTGATCGACGCCATCGTTGCTACCAACCGTCGAATACACGATGACGGATGAAGATCGGGATACCAGGCAGATTATGACAGACTCCATGAAAAAAACGTCTGATTCCTCACGCTACGACCGGCAAACCGTTTTTTCCGGCTTGGGCGTCGAAGGCCAGCGGCACCTGTCGTCAAGTTCGGCCTTAATCGTCGGTGTCGGTGGTCTGGGGTCGTGGTCATCGCAGTTGTTGGCGAGGGCGGGGGTTGGGCGGTTGCGGCTGGTGGATGACGACCGCGTGGAGTTGGTGAATCTGCATCGGCAGGCGTATTACACCGAGGCCGACGCCGCGGCCGGCGTGGCGAAGGTTCGGGCGGCGGCGGCGGCGATCGGGCGGATCAATTCGCACGTCGCAGCCGAACCGGTGACGGCGAGGCTGACGGCGGACAACATCGCCTCGCTGGCGGCAGGCTGCGATGTCATCCTCGACGGCACGGACAATTTTGTCACACGGTTCGTCATCAACGATTACTGCGTCCGGCACGACAAACCGTGGATTTTCACCGGCGTCCTCGCCGCCGAGGGCCAGGTGATGACCATCCTCCCCGGCCAATCCTGCTGCCTGCGCTGCCTGCACGACGACCCGACGCAAGCGAACACGCCGACCCAGCCGGCCGTGGCGGCGCAAGCCGGCACACCGTCACCCGCCGACCCCACCTGCCGCGAGGTCGGCGTGATCGGCCCGGCCGTCGCGACCCTCGCCGCCATCCAGGCAGGCGAAGCCCTCAAACTCCTCACCGAACAACCCCACCTCGCCAGCCCGCACCTGCTCAAAATCAACCTCTGGACCAACTCCATCCAACGCATCACCCTGCCGCCACCACGGCCAGACTGCCCCGCCTGCGGTCGTAAGCCAGTAGCCAATAGCCAGTAGGTAAGGCACAATAAGGCAAAACAACGAAAGCGGAAATAGATAAGAAAATACAGATGATCAGGATCGTCTGATCCTGCGGCAGATGCATCCATACCTATTGGCTACTGGCTATGGGCTACTGGCTATGGGCTATTGGCTATTGGCTACGTTTCAACAAAACACCGTTCGTCTCCCGCGCGTTTTTTGTAACAGTTTTTCCTTCGTCATATTCGCCGTGGGAAACGCATAGATAATCTGATCGTCGCGAAGCGTCGAAACGTATCGTTCGAAATCTTCCGTGGCCCGGTCGTTGACCTGGAACGCCCGCAGGCACGGCATCTCCCGCCACGTGGCCAAATGCTGCGAATGCGATCCGCACAAATGATACATTCCGCCGTGGGGATACACCGACAACACCTCCTCATCCAGCGGCGCAATGAACGCGTCGTAGAGTTCTTTCGAAATCAACTGCGTCGCGCATCCGCACATTTGGCCGTACCCGCGGGGCATACATCGCCCGGCGGCGAAAATCGGTTGAAACTGATCGGCCGGGATGGTGTTGCGAAACCAATTATGCATATAGACAAGCGCGTCGGTCAACACGCGCAAATCCCGATGCACGCCGGCGGGGTTGTCGTAAAATCCCGTCAACAGATGTTCTTTATATAGGTTGAACAACTGATTGAACGGGCCGCCGAGAACCTGTGTCGTGATGAACGGAACCGTTGTTCCCAGCGACAAAATCGCCCGCGTCAATTCCGTCGCCTGTTTCCAGATGGGGTTGGTTTCGAAATCAATCGCCGGCAATTCCCCGATCGCGTTGGGCAGGCCCCGGCTCCACCACTGCCCGTGCCGAAAGTATACTTCCGCACCGAAGAGCTTGTCCGTAAAATGCACGCCGTACAACCAATGTTCAAACACCACAGGCCGGAACACGTCCGCGTCCAACAGCCCCTCCGCGTGCGCCTCCAGGTCCGCCTTCGCCTGCTCCGCCCACACCAGCGGTTCGCGGGCGGCGTCCGCCGCGGCCTGGGCCGTATACCCCGCCAAAACAAACGGCCTTGCCGGCGTCCGGCCCGTAAAAAGAACCTCCAACTCCGCCATCCACCGCTCCCGAGACGCGATCAGTTGTTGATCCTGTAGAATGCTCATGTATACTCCTGGCGTTGGAGTCTACCACAAATGAACATGACCTCAAAACAGCGTGTGCTGTCCGCCATTCGGCACGAGACCCCCGACCGGGCGCCGCGGTTTTTCTGGGTCGGCGACGGCGCGGCCAAGCGGCTGCAACAGGCCTACGGAATCGCACCGGACCAGGTGGACGCGTTTCTCGGCAACGACGTGCGGCAAACGTGGCTGTCCATCAACCGGCAGATGACCGTCCCCTGCGACGACGGCCGAAGTTTCGTGGACGAGTGGCGCATCACCTGGCGACGCGACGGCCAATACAACACCGTGTCGCACCACCCCTTGGCCGACCTCGACGCCGACGCCGTCGCCGCCCACCCCCTGCCGGACCCCGACAACCCGGCCCGTTACGCCCAGTTGCGGCGGCTGATCGCCGAACATGGCCAAACGCATTTCATCGGCGCCGACGTCTCCGGCACGCTGTTCGAACCGGCCTGCCACCTGCGATCCATGGAGGAACTGATGATCGACCTCGCCTCCGACAACGACCAGGCCAACCTCCTCCTGGACCGGCTTTGCGAGTTTTCCTCGGCGGTGGCGGTCCGGGCCTCCGACATGGGGGCCGACTGGGTCTGGCTGGGCGACGACATGGGCAGCCAACGCGACATGCTGATCTCCCCGGCCATGTGGCGGCGACATTTCAAACCCCGCATGGCGAAGGTCATCGCCGCCGCCCGGTCGAAGCGGCCCGACCTGCCCATCGCGTACCACTCCTGCGGACACATCGCGCCGATTTTGGCCGAATTGGTCGATCTGGGAATCGACGTGCTCAACCCGCTCCAGGAAAGTGCCGGTCTGTCCCACGAAGCCGCCAAACGCGAGTTCGGCGGCAGAGTCACCCTCATGTGCGGCCTCGACACGCAAGACTTCCTCCCCCGCGCGACCCCCGAACAAACCCTCGCCGCCATGAAGGAAAAAGCCCGCACCCTCGGCGAAGGCGGCGGCTACATCGCCGCCGTCTCCCACACCCTCCAGCACGACGTGGACCCCGCGTGCATCAAGGCCCTGACCGACGCGCTGGCGTGACCAAATCCTCCGTCTTCAGTCCTCCGGCGCGACGGCCGTATTCGAACAATGTTTCGTTTTGGCCCTGTCATTTGGCGCTGTAGGACGTTCCGGACGGCAGGAACGTCCTACAGCGCCAAATGACAGGGCCACATCCGCATCCATCCCCCAATCCCCGCGAAAAAAAATTCGCGTAATTCGCGGTATTCGCGGCAGATAGAAACGCCCGTCGAAAATTTTCCATTTTCCCCTTGCAGTTAGTCCGATGTTAGATACACTTACGTAGTAGGCGAATGTTAGGGTTTACGGAGCACGAACATGGACACGCAGCAGAAGCTCGAATTCTTGGCCGACGCGTCGCGGTACGATTTGGCGTGCGCGTGCGGGACGAAACGGAAGGACACGCACCGCGTTCGCGGCAAGGACGGCGCGTGGCTGTACCCGATGTCCACGCCGCGAGGCGGGCGGGACATCATCTTCAAGACGCTGCTCTCGAACGTCTGCGTCAACGAGTGCCGTTACTGCCCCTTCCGCGAGGCCCGCGACGTGCCGCGGTACAGTCTGGCGGCGGAGGAGGTGGCGGAGGCGTTGATCTCGTACGTGCGGCGGGGGCTGGTGTTCGGGCTGTTTTTGAGCTCGGGCGTCATTCGCGACGCCGACCACACGATGGCCCGGCTGGTGGCCGTGGCGGAACTGCTGCGGCGGCGGTATGAATTTCACGGGTTCATCCACTTGAAAATCATTCCCGGCGCGTCCGATGCCGCCATCGAGGAGACGCTACGCTGGTCGTCGCAGGTGTCGCTGAACGTGGAGGCTCCGCACGCGGCCGCGTTTAAGCAGTTGTCGCCGACGAAGAATTTCGAACGCGACATCGTCGGCGGCATCCGGAGGATCAGTCAGTTGACCGCCCCCGGCGCGAGGTATTCGCACGTGCAGCCGTTCACGCAGTTCGTCGTCGGGGCCGCCGACGAAACGGACACGCACCTGGTGAAGGCGACGTTCGGCCTGTACCGCCGCCAGGGCATGAACCGCGTGTATTACAGCGCCTACCAACGCGGCCTCGGCGACGAACGGCTGCCCGGCGAACGCCGCCAGATCGCCAACCCCGACGACGTGCTCACCCGCGAGCACCGTCTCTACCAAGCCGAGTGGCTGATGCGGAAATACGGCTTTTCGGACGAGGAAATCCCGTTCGAGACCGACGGCAATCTGTCGCTGGCCGCCGACCCCAAAACCCTCTGGGCCACCCGCAACCCGGCCTACTTCCCCGTGGACGTCAACCGCGCCACCAAATGGCAACTCCTCCGCGTCCCCGGCGTGGGCCCGATCACCGCCCAACGCATCCTGGACATGCGCCGCGCCGGCACCCGCATCACCAACCTCCGCGACTGGTCGCTGCTATTCCCCAGAATCCGAGGGGCCGAACCGTTCGTGAAATTCGGACTGCCCGGTTCGACGATAAGAAAAACAGGATGAACGACCTCTTGTCAAAGCAAGCTCACCTTGGTTTACTGTGGGTCATGAGCACAATTCTCATTAAAAATGGCCGGGTGATTGATCCTGCGAATGGGCTGGATCTGGTGGCGGACGTGTTGGTCGCCGAGGGCAAGATTGCGGCGGTGCGGGTCGACATCAAGCCGCCCTCCGAAACCTGCGAGGTTATCGACGCCGCTGGGCTGATCGTTGCGCCGGGGTTGATTGACGTGCATGTGCACTGTCGCGAGCCGGGGCATGAGGAGGAGGAGACGATTGCCACGGCGTCGGCGGCGGCGGTGGCGGGCGGGTTCACCACCATTCTCGCCATGCCGAACACGCATCCGCCGATTGACGACGACACGGCCGTCAACTACGTGCTCCATCGCGGCCGAGAGGCCGACCTCGCCCGCGTGCTGCCGGTGGGGTGCATCACCAAACTCCGCGAGGGCAAGGAACTCGCCGAGATGGGCGCGATGGTCGAGGCCGGGGCCGTCGGATTCAGCGACGACGGCGAAGGCGTCGCCAGTTCCAAGGTCATGCAGCGGGCGTTGCAATACGTGCACATGCTCGACGTGCCGCTGATGCAGCACTGTCAGGACCCCGAACTGCTGGGCGGCGGCGTGATGAACAGTGGGCCGGTCGCCGTGCGGCTGGGGCTGGCGGGAATTTCCGCGGCCGGCGAGCAGATCATGCTCCAACGCGACCTCGAACTGGTCGAGCGCACCGGCGGGCCGTACCACGTGCAGCACGTCAGCTCGGCCGACAGCCTGGACCTGATCCGGGCCGCGAAAATCAGCCGCCTGCCCGTGACGGCCGAGGCGACACCACACCACCTCCTGCTCACCGACGCGGCCTGCGAATCCTACGACCCCAACTACAAAATGAACCCCCCGCTCCGCCACGCCGAAGACGTGCAGGCCCTTCGGCAGGCCGTGGCGGACGGCACGATCGACATCCTCGCCACCGACCACGCCCCGCACGCGAAAGAGGAAAAAGACCTCGAATTCGCCCTGGCCCCGTTCGGCATCATCGGACTGGAGGCGGCCGTCGGCCTGTACGCCAAGGCGCTCATCGAGAGCGGCATCACCGACTGGCCGACGGTCATCGCCCGCATGACCACCGGACCGGCCACGCTAATCCGCCGCCCGCTCGGAACGCTGTCGGTCGGCGCCGACGCTGACATCACCCTCATCAACCCCTCCGCCCACTGGACCGTGGATGTGACCACCTTCAAATCCCGCAGCCGCAACTGCCCCTACCACGGCTGGACCCTGCCCGCGCGGGCGGTGATGACGATCGTGCGCGGGGAAATCAAACATCGGGCGATTTTCAACTCTCCGTAAAATAGATATTCAGCCGCAGTTCGCAGTTGATTTTCGGTTCGGGGCCTTTGTTGTCGACGGTGATGTGGAGTTTCTGGACGCGGATGAGGCGTTCCATGGTGTCGATGCGTTTGAGGAAACTGGCCAGCGAGAGGTAGCTGCCCTGGAAACGCATCGTGATCGGCATGGTGTAGAAGGCCTCTTCACGGGCGGTTCCTCCGGGTTCGATGAGGTGATTGCTCAGCCGCTCCTGCTCGATGTTTTTGCTGATCTCGTCCAAAAATCCGGCCAATTCCCGCTGCTTGGGCATGCGGCGGTCGAAGTCCTTGTAGCGATTTTTCATGTCCGCGACCTGCCGGCGGAGGTCGGGAACGATGGCCACTTTCGCGGCGTAGGTGGCCGTGGTGTTTTTTTCGGTCTCGATCTGTTTGCGGAGATCGCCCAGCACCCGCGACTGAGGCCGATACAGCACGAACGCCGCCACCGCGAGCATCACGCACAGAATGGCCAGCATGGTGACGTTGTCTTTGGAAAATCTCGTCATTTATTTGCTCACGTAACAGGCGCTTTGGAATTCCCGCACCATCCTGCCCCGGAATTCCACGGGTTTCACGTAACCCATCGTGACGTCCTCGAACAGCGGGCTGACCGACAGTTGGGCGATGAAATTGGCGATTTCGACGTCGCTGGTGGACAATCCCGTCAGCGTCAGGCGGACGCGTTTGACGGATTTGTCCCGTTTGATCGCGGCCACGCTGGCGCGGGCGGACGAGCGGGCGGTCATGTCCACCGGAACGCGCTGCTCGACGGTTTCGATGGTCAGGCTCGTCAGGGCCATGTTGGCGGGCATCTTGTCGCCCAGTTCCGACAGCACATCCAGCGCCCCGACGCGGGAACCGAGTTGTTCTTCCACCTTGCGGGCGATTTCCAGTTCGCCCTGCTGTTTTTCCAGCGCCTCGCGCGCGAACGTCTGCTCGCGGAGGTTGAGATTGTAGGCCTGCATCTCGATCAGTTCCGCCTGGGCGGCATGGATGTGATCCTGCCGCACGTACGCGAACAGCAGCAGCCCCAGCGCGCAGACGCAGACCCAGACGCCCTGGCGGATCAGCCGCCGGCGGCGATGCCGCTGCACGCGGATGCGGTTAGGCAGAAAGTCGATCATCTCCATGCGTGTCCTCATTGACGTTCCCACTGGCGTTCCGCAACGCCAGGCCCGTGCACACCGCCCATTCGGCCAAATGGCCGCGACGGTTGCCCAGGTCCAGTCCCGAGACATCGACGCCGCGCAGCGGCTGGCCGATGACGCAGGGCAAATTCAGGTGCTGACCGATCAGTTCGCGCAAGGCCGGTTCGTAGGCTTCGCCGCCCGTGAACGTCACCGCGGCAAACCGCAGCCCGCGGAAGGTGACCGAACAATACCGCAGGCACAGGGCGATTTCCCTCGCCAGCGCCTCCACCTCGCCGCGAACGGCATCGAACATCGACCACCGCAGCGCGTCCTTCGTGTCGCGCGGTTCGGGCGGCGAGTCGTCAGGCCCGGCCTCGGTGTCGCGGGGCTGGCGCGACTGTTCCTTCATCACGCGCATCCGCAGTTCGCTGGCCTCGACGCAACTGAGGTTCAAATGGGAGGCCACCACGTCGGTGAACCGCCGGCCGCCGATGTCGATGGATTTCAAAAACACGATCCGCCGCCCGCGGGCCACGATCACGCGTGTCGAGGCCACGCCCACGTCCACCAGCACGCTGACGATGTTCTCGTCGTTCTGGCGGCGGAGAAACCGGTTCATGCCCCGGAACAGCGCGATCGGCTCGGCCTCGATGTGCTCGGGCGTGAGCCCCATGTCGTGCAGCAGGGACAAATGCTCCTCGATGACGCCTCCGGGCACGCCCATGAGAATGATTTCGTTTCGGACCTCGGCGCCCTGCCGGACCTCGCCGGCGTTGATGTACCCCATCTGATCGGGCAAGAGGTCGGGCAATTCGAACCGCTGCTGGGCTTCGAGCATGAGGGCGGACGCCAGTTGCGATTCGGGCAGGGAGGGCATGCGGATGTTCTTGATGTGCATGTGCGACATGGGCAGCGCGTAGACGACGTGCCTGCCTCGGAACCCGTGCCGGCTGAGCATGTCGCGGACGGCCACCACGGCCAGGTCGCGCCGCTGGCGGAGGTCGGCCGACGGGATGTCGGGGAACCGCCACCGCGCCCCGGCCCGGACGCGCAGCGCTCCGCCCACCCGCTGCATCTGAAGCATCTTGATGCTGTCGCCGCCGATGTCCAGCGCAATCGGCTCGCGTCGGCTTTTCCAAAATCCCAACATGCCCACCTCTCCACAGCCATATCGCCACGCAGTCACATCGTTTAGTTCGCGGTCACCGTCACCTTGCCGGTGATGGCGGCTACGGTGACCGTGTAGGTGACCGTGCCCGCCTGCATCACCACGCTTCCGGAATTGTCCGGCGCGCCGATGGGATCGAACTCCACGTAATTGTTGGCGCCGCCGGGACCGAACGCCGCGCTGAGCAGTTTCAACGCCCCGAATTCCTTCATCTGCGTGAACGACACCTCGTAAGGCCCCTTGTTGATCGGATGTTCAATGGGTACGCTGGTGTCGGCGTAGACCAGTTTGTAGTTTCCGCGGGCGGTTCCCGCGGCGGGATCGAACACCGCGCGAACCTTTTTCTGCGAGGCGATCGCGTGGTTCTGCGCGTACTGAAGGTCCACGGCCACCATGCGGGCGGCCGAGGTGACCTGGAAGTCCGCCCCGCTGGACATTCGCGGAATGGCCACCGCGACGGCGATCCCCATGATAATCAACACGATGATGATTTCGACCAGGGTAAACCCCGCCGAATTCCGCGCCGCCCGCCCCGGCCGCGGCGGCCGCCAACGCGAAATCGGACCCGAACGCACCGCCCCGACGACTCCGGACTCGCCCGGCGGGCGACGCGAGACCCCGACGGAAGGGACCATCCGATCCGTCCTGTCCACACGATACGCCGGCGGCGACAACCACGAACTCACACGGGCAATCAACCGCCCCATGAAGGTCGTCACCCGCCCCGCCGGCACCAGATGACACGCCTCGTCGGGCATGGATGATGTTTGTCGTTGCGCTACTGCTGTGGCCATGTGTGTTTCCTCACTTCCTCACGTTTAGACTGTAGGCTGTGGGCTGTAGGCTGTAGTACAGCCCGTCTCTACGGCTCGTACCAGTCCAGAATCCGAACCACGTCCGGAAGATTCGACCCGGTAGTAACGTCGAACAGCCGGCCCGCGTCGGGGTCGAAATACAACTCGTGCGTTCCTTCCAGTAGATCGTCAAAAAGACCGCTCCGCGTTACCAACGATCCGTGAATTTTGGTTTTTGCCACCACGCCCTCCGAGCACCGAACAATCCCGCCGCCGGCAGCCACCAGGCCGAACACCTCAAGCTCCGTTCCGTCCGTCACATACACGCACCCGTCGCACACCAGGGCGGGAAAACCCCGCTGCGACCGAAGCCGAATGTTTGACCCGTCAATGACCACGTCCCCCATCACCACGATCGTCCCGGTGAAGTCCGTGTCGGCGGTGATGGTGGGCATCGACTGACCGGCCGGCTCGATCACCACCACGCCGGCAGGATTCTCCGACGTCGCCGACCCGCCTCGCGTCAGCACGCTCGAACGGGGCAACGCCCCGCTCATCCGCGAAGCCGTGTACGTCTGACCGTCCAGGCGATACGTGACATAATCCGCCCCGTCGATCCGTGGGTTGGGAATGTCCGCCGCCGACACCACGCTGACCTCACCACCGTGGCGGCCCGCGACGGAAACGGCCTCGGAACTGGCGAGGTCGCCTTCGACATGCCCGTAATTCTCCAGGCGGCCTCGAACGGAGACCGACCCGAACACGCTCACGCCGGCCGGAATCCGGGCCGTCGGAGCGTCGCTCAGCACCGTCTGCCCGCCCGTGACGTCCGGGGGACCGACGAACATGCGGGCCGACACCGTTTGGACGGCCTCGCCCACGCGGCCCTGACCCGTGACCACCCACGTCCCCACGTCGCCCACGTGATGCGCCCACACGACATACGAATCGTCGCTCTCGTCCAGGTAAAACGGACCCAGCGGTGATTCGGGCGAACTGTTCCGCAACGGCCCTGCCGCCCCGCTGTGCAGCAGATACGCCCCGTGCTGAACCGCCGACTCGGCCAGATACTTCGCCCGCGACGCCTGAACCAAATTGGCCGAACTGGCCGCCTTCAACGTCGAGGCCGTCATGTACGTAATCCCCGCCAGACCGGCCACCGAGACGATGATCAGCACCATGAGCAACGCGAAACCCTTCGCGGGCTGTGGGCTGTGGGCGGTAGGCTGTAGGCGCAATCCAGCCACACGGCAACGTATGGCCGTGTTTCCGCTTCGTCGCGCCTTCATGTCTCTATTCCACATGTTCGCGTCTCCATGCCTGCAAAATTCTCAATCGCGGCGTCGCGCCTACAGCCTATCGGGGCATCAGCACCCACTGGTCGTCGACGCGGCCGATCTGGGCGGTGGCGTCCGCGCGGAGCGCCACGGTGCTGCGAAGCGTCACCGGACGGTCGGGATGGCCCAGCGTGATCTCGATCATCACCGCCCGCGACTGCGGCGGCGGAACGTCGGTCGAAACTCGAAACTCCAGCACGTCCTCCGCCAGCGGGACGCTCTCGCGATACGCGTCGTACGGACTCAGCAGCACCGTGACCTGGCTGAGCTGGCAAGCCGACTCCAACCCAACCACGTCCCGGAGCATCGGATTGGCCCCGTCGACACGCTGCATGCGAACGACGCTCTGCCCGCCCGTGCGGTCCCAGTACAGCATCACCAACTCGTCCCGATTGATCTCGTTGTCGCCGTTATCGTCCCCCGTCCAGAACACCACCGCCTGCGGCGAACAGGCCGTCACCAGTTTCGCCTGCCGACCCAACGCCCCCACGCGAAGCAGCAAATTCCGTCCGCCCTGAAGGGCGTCACCGTACCCTTCGCCGCTTCCGCAGGCATTGGCCACCGAAAACGCCACCCCCGCCACCGTCGCGCTCACCATGCCGGTAATCACCATCGCCAGCAGCAACTCGATGATCGTCAAACCTTTCGCGCGTGGCGAGGGCGTCCCGCCCTCGTGTCTCGCGGGCGTCTCGCCCGCGCGTCGCGCCAACAGGCAAGACATGCCACGTGGCCAATCCAACGCGGGCGAGACGCCCGCGCCACGGGGTGTTTTCGCTCGCGCCATCACTCCACCCCCGGTGCGCAATACACCAACCGCGACAACGTCAACAACCGCTGCCCCCGATAGCGCATCTCCACGTCCACGCGAAGGAACACCGTCTCCGGCGACGTTTGACCGCCCACCACCACATCGTGCACGCGCGTGTGCCTCGACAGGCCGATGGCGGCCACGTCGTCCACCACGCCGCCGGCGAGGTCCTCGATCCGCCCCGCCGGTTCGTCCAGGACGGCGTAGTCGCGGATGTGGTCGTACTCGGCGCGCCGTCGTTTGGCGGTCCCGCCCGCCGCGTCGTCGTGGGACTTGGAGAGAATTTCCTCCATCATCTCCTGCGCGAGCGCGTTGGCGAGCGTCCGTCGGGCGTCCTCCACCTGACCGGCCGCGGCGATCGTGAACGGGGCCGTAATGCCAAAAATCGCCAATGACAAAATCGTCACGGCGACCATGGCCTCCAGCAGCGTAAACCCGGAGACACGAGATGTTCTGGCGTCATTCATCCGGCTCGAAAACTTTTTCCGATGTTCATCGCCCCAACCGCATAACGTCCGAAAAAACATACGATTCGTTTGGCCCCGGTGCCAATGAAACCAGCGGCCAGTGACCAGCGTCCAGCGACAAGAGAAGGACAATCCTGTCTGTCAAAACGACGATTTTTTACGAGAACGACAAATCCATTCGATGTTGCCTTCTCTGGTCGCTGGTCGCTGGCGGTTTCCCCATCAAACAGCCAAGGCCGGGGCGACCACCAAGGTCGCCCCGGCCGGGCTTTCCGCTGCATTGCTTTGTTTTAGAAGTTGAAGTGGTCCGGGTAGGCGGTGGGATCGCTGTTGGCGTACACCTTGTTGTTGACGGTGTCGATGATCCAGCCATCGCCGGAGGTCGAGGCGACCGTGACAGCGGCCGCACTGACATCGAACTCGTCAGGCGTCGCACCGCCGCGGTCCTTCACGAACAGGTTCGTCGGCATCTTGTCCAGGTACGGGCCGAATTTGCCCGTGGCCAACACGCTGCCGGATTCGTCGGTCTTCGACGTCAACTGCTCGACGATATCCGCGCTGGTGGCGCTGGCGACGACTTCCCACGGATAGCGGTCACCGTGCTGGACCCGATACAGTTCGAGCTGGTTGCGAAGCGTCAGCAAGTCGCTCTTGAGGTTCGATTCCTTGGCGCTTTCCGACGCCGAGGTGAACTGCGGAATCACGATCGCGGCCAGGATGCCCAGAATGATCACGACGATCAGAATTTCAACGAGAGTAAAACCAGATTTCTTCATAGACTCAAAGCCTCCGACAAAATATCCCGCTGTGCGGGTATTGCGTGTGTGTTGCCTCCGTGCGGAATGTCTCCTGTGTGTTCGCTGCAATGACCGGGTCTTCGCCTGGCATCTGGTCACGTCCTGAGGGACGCCAACTCCACCGACCAGTTGCCCCCAATTGTCCAAACCGCAGTGGGTCAGTCCGTCGTGGCGTGCATTCACCTCCTCTCAGGACGACATTGACCGCATTGCCGTTACGGCGAAAACGCTTGGCAACATTGCAACGTGCCGGCATACGAACCGGCCTTTACCGTTATCGACCGCCGCCGGAAGGGCCTTGATTAATATCCGCCCCGGCATCGGTCGAAAAAACTCGTCTTCACTTGGTAAACTTCGGAACGTCCTCTAACTGGCCAACTTCATTGGCGTTACGGCGTTACAGGAAGCGATTCAACCTCCCGGCCTGACGCCGGAATTTTCCCAACCATTCCCACAAAAACGACACCGGACTCCGGCGCCATCAACCGGGCAGGTGAATCCGCCCGCCGACAGGAGGAAAGTAAAATTGATCACCCCTCAAAGCAAATCGACCGGAAAAAAAATTTGCGAAAACTCCAAAAACAGAACGATTGTTCCGCGTGGAAATCCTTCAATCCGTTAATCCGTGTAATCCCGCTCGGTCTTTTCGATTCCGTAGGAGTTTGCGGTGGCAGTCGTTCACATCGGGGCATCTATTTGTTTTTCGTATCGAAACCATACATGCGATACCACCGTCTCGATTTTTTTCGGGAGGGGCACGGCTGAATGGTTCGGCACAAGGGAGTACGACAACGGCGCGAACGTTCACGAACATACAAAGAATTATTGATAACCTGTTCTTAATAACAATTGACATGATACTGGACTATCATTATCGTATACACATTGCCGCAATAGGATACAACAGGAGACCAAACCGTATGTCAACGATTCGCGCCATGATGCCGCTCGTCCTGGCGGCCCTGCTGATTGGCGGGCCGGTGGGATGTTCGAAATCGCAGCCCCCGCAGCGCAAGGCCGGGCTGCGGGTGTTGTGCAGCACATATCCGATGTATCTGTTCACGCGCCAGGTGACGGCCGGGTGCGAGGGCGTGACGGTGGAGTTGATGTTACCGGCGTCCGTGGGCTGTCCGCACGATTACAGCCTCACGCCCGGCGACATGCGGAAACTCGCCGCCGCGGATGTGGTCATTCTCAACGGCCTGGGGTTGGACGATATGTTCACGTCGGCGATCCGGCAGGCCAACCCGAACGCCAAGGTGGTCCTCGCGTCGGCCGGGATCGGAGGTCTGCTGCCGCTGTCGCCCTCGGCGCACACGCACGACGAGCACGACGCGGACGATGACGACGACGATGACGGGCACGATCATCACGGGCATCATCACGATCCGGGCCTCTATAATCCGCATCTGTTCGCCAGTCCGCGCATGGCTGCCTGCGTGGTCTTGAATCTCGCCGTCGAATTGGCGGCACAGGATTCCGTCAACGCGGCGCGTTACATGCAAAACGCCCATGCGTACCACGACCGGCTGGTGGCATTGGGGCACGAGATGGGCAGGGCGTTTCTGAACGTGCCGAATCGGAAGATCGTGACCGAGCACGCGGTGTTCGATTACCTCGCGCGGGACTGCGGGCTGAAGATCGCGGCCGTGATCGAGGAAATCCCCGGCCTGGACCCGGCCGCGGCGGAGATACGGGCGTTGATTACGCAAATCCGCTCCAGCGGGGCGGCCGCCATTTTCACCGAGCCCAAACCCCCGCTCGACGGCCCGCAGCGGCCGACCAAGATCGGCCAAACCCTCGCCGACGAACTGCGTCTGCCCGTCGAAGTCCTCGACCCCGTCGCCCTCGGCCCCGACGACCCGCCGGCGGACTACTACGAAACAAGGATGCGGGCGAACCTCGCCACACTGGTGCGAATACTCAACGCCAACAGCCAGTAGCCAACAGGTAAGGCACGACAACGGCAAAAAAAGGCAGCGAAAGCGGAATTCGACACGAAAATGAAGACTCTACATGGTTGATGCGAAAAACATTCGATGGGCCTCCTCGGTCTCGCGCGGAAGTGCCGGCACAAAGCCGCGGAGCGGCGTCCAATATAGCCCAGGGCGAGCCGTACTCGGCGAGCCCTGGGATAGGGGCTTTTCAACGATCAAGCCCCGTAGGGGCGTCTTGATGTGCCACACGCGCTGGCGCTCATATTACGGTAAAACGCCCCTACGGGGCTTGGGTGTCATAGGGCACCCTTTCCCAGGGCTCGCGGAGTACCGCTCGCCCTGGGCTATAGTAGACGCCGCTCCGCGGCTTATTCCCGCCACCTCACCGCGAGGCCGGGGAGGAATCGTTTTTCGTGCGGGACGTTCTGCGATGCAAAAAGGCAAAGCCGAAACAAACGTCCCACCACACACAACATTTCACAACGCAAAAAGGCAGAGCCATTGTGATGCTTGACGTGACCTCAGCCGTGGTGTTCGAAAATGTCTCCGTGTCAGCCGGCGGCGTGCGGATCTTGGAAAACGTGTCCGCCGCCGTGCCTCGGGGCAGCGCGACGGCCGTCATCGGGCCCAACGGTGCGGGAAAAACCACGCTGCTGCTGGCGCTGTTGGGGCAAATGGAACACCAAGGCCGCATTCGACTGACCGCCGCCAACGGCGGGCCCGCCCGACTGGGGTACGTTCCGCAACGGTTGGACTTCGACCGCGGCATGCCGATGACCGTGATGGAACTGCTCGCGATGGGTCGGCAACGCACGCCGCTGTGGTTCGGTGCCCGCCGCCGCGTGCGCGACGAAGCCGCCGGCCTGCTGGAACAGGTCAAGGCCGCCCACCTGGCCTCGCGGCGGGTCGGGGCCCTCTCGGGCGGCGAACTCCAGCGCGTGCTGCTCGCCCTGGCCATTCAGCAGCGGCCCGACGTGCTCATCCTCGACGAACCGTCCTCCGGCGTGGACATCGGCGGCGGAAGTTTGCTGTGCGAGTTGCTCGACACGCTCCGGGCCCGGCAGGGGTTCACGCAGATCATGGTCACGCACGATTTGTCGATGGTGACGGCCCACGCCGACCACGTGATTTGCCTGAACCGCCGCGTGCTCGGACAGGGCCCCACGGCCACCACGCTCACCGCCGACGTGCTGGCCGCCACATTCGGCATCCACCTGGGCCTGGCCAATCTCCACGCCATGCCGCAAATCCCCGGCCAATCGTGCACGTGCCCCGAACACAGCGACCAAAATTCGAAATCCGAATTTTTCGAGAGGCAACCATGATTGATTTGACGATCTTTGAGCCCGCGTACATGCAGCGGGCGTTGGTGGGCGTGCTGCTGCTGGCGCCGATGTGCGCCGCGATGGGCGTGCAGGTGGTGAATTTCCGCATGTCGTTTTTTTCCGAAGCCATCGGCCATTCCGCCTTCGCGGGCGTGGCGATCGGGCTGCTGGCGGCGGTGGACGTGAAACTGAGCATGATTGCCCTGGCGGTGGCGATCGGGCTGCTCATCACGGCCGTGGGAAAGCGGAGTTCGCTGTCGATCGACACGGTGATCGGCGTGTTTTTCGCGACGGTGGTGGCGTTCGGCCTGGCCGTCACGAGGCACTACCGCATCGGAATGCGAGACATGCAGATGTTCCTGTACGGTGACATTCTGCTCATCGGCCCGTCGGAGATCGTGTGGGCGGCGGTGCTGTTTGTCGTCCTGATGACGTTTCAGTGGTTGGGGTACAACCGGTTGTTGTACGTGGGGCTGAATCCGGTGCTGGCGACGGCGCACCGGGTTCGGACGCGGGGATATCAATACGTGTTCGCGGGGCTGCTGTCGCTGGTGGCAATGTTTTCGGTGTGGACGGTGGGCGTGTTTCTGGTGACAGCGATGCTGATCGTGCCCGCGGCCGCGGCCCGCAATTTCGCCCGGTCGGCCGGGGGAATGTTCTGGTGGGCGTTGGTGGTGAGCGTGACGTCGTCGGTGAGCGGGCTGCTGATCTCCGCCCAACCCTGGGCCGACACCGCCGCGGGCGCGACCATCATCCTCTGCGCCGCCCTGTGGTTCGCGGCCAGCAGCGTCGTGGCGGCGCTGCGAAAAGGCTGACGCCGCGAGACCCAAATCCGTTTGCCAAGGTTTTTCCGTTCTTTCGAAAGACCGCGAAAACCGGTTCGTCCCCGCCTACCATGGCCACGAGGAGAGCGGGTATGCTGTACTGGGCGGTGGTGTTTGGGTGCATCGCGATGGTGGCAGCCGCGTTGGGGTTCAGCGGACTCGTCGGCTCGGCGACGACGGCGGCGCTGGTGCTGTTCTGGGTGTTCCTGGGCCTGTCCCAACTCACGCTGGTCCTGGGCCTGGCGGCGCGGTGAACGACGCCGCCCGTTTGTAGAATCGGTTGGCGAAGAACGCTTCTCCGGTCAGCAGGAGCAGCAGGGTCAGCAGGAGCGGGCCGGTCAGGTCGAGCGTTTTTTCCACGATTCGTTCGTCGGCCTCGCCGGCCTGGTCGGGCGTGAGGACGCGGAAGCGGCCTGGCGGAAATTTCTCGCCGATCCGATCGGCCGGCACCGTGGCCAGATCGCTCTCGACGGCCGGGGCGTTCACACTGAAACCGAACTCCCACCGCCGGTCGTCCTGCGCGAACGACACCACGTACTGCCCCACCCGATCGGCCCGAACCGTCACCTCGCGTGCGTCGCCGGGGGGCGTTTCGGCGGCTTCGCCCGCCTGGCCGGGGCGGCGAACGGTCACCACCGGAGAGGCCATCTTTCGCGGAAACGGAACCCGCGCCGTCTCGCCCAGCGTGTACAGCGTGCGGACATCCTGATCGGCCTCCATCAGCCGGACCGTCTGCTGCGCGAGGATCGGAAACTGCCCCCGCGGCGCGAGGTCGGAAAACTCGCGGGCCGGCGAAAACGTCCACAGCACGCATGACCCCTGCCCCACGGGCCGACGCAAAATCGCAGCCGGGCCGTCGGCGTACGACAACGCCACCTCCGCCTCCTCCGCCCGAGATGACACCGCCCACCGACGCCACACCGTCACCTCCGACAGCGGCGGGTTCTCACCGCCCCCACGCAGTGGGTTCGCCCCGCCCACAAACGGCGACACCAGCGGATGCTCCGCCGCCTCGCCAAACCGAACGCCCCCCGGCACGGTGTGCAACTCGCCCAACGCCGCCGGCAACAACCGCTGGGCCTCGGGCGCGTTGTACGCCCCCACCGACACCAACTCGCCCGGAACCACCCACAGCCAGCCGCCGCCGCGAACGTACGCGTCGAGCTTGGCCCACTGCTCCCGCGTCAGGCCCGACACGTTCGCCAACACCACGCCGTCAAACGGCGACAGGTCCGCCTGCCCAAGCTGACCGCTGACGACGGACTCGCCACGCACGCCCACACCGCCGGGCATCACCGCCGCCGACATCAGCCGGCTGGTCGCGTCGCCGCTGCCGACGTTCATACCGTCGCGAACCATCAGCACCCGCGCCGCCGAACCCACCCGCAACGTGAAAAAACGCTCGTTATCCATCTCCAGATTGTCGCCCTGCGACAGCATCACCCGCCCCTGCGCCACGCCCTGGACCCGCGGGCGGACCTCCCGCGTCAACCGGACCGCCCCGCCGGCCTGCACCGCCTGCGACCATTGGCCGACCGGTTCGTCGCACAGGTCCAGTTGCAACATGCACTCGCCGTCGACGCCCAGGCTGGCGAGCGTGAGCGAAACCTCGGTCCCCGACCCCGCGGGAACGGAATGGACCCTGAGCGTCGGGGCGGACAAGGCGAGATTGGTCGTCGGGCCCTGCGTGGGGTCGAGCACGACAAACCACGCGTCGCTCTCGCCGACGGCGGACAAGTCCCGCCACGCCTGCGCGGTCATGTCGGTGACGAGGACGATTTCCTTCCGCCGGCCGCTGTCCTCGCGGACGGCCAAGTCCACGGCCCGGACCAGGCATGCGCCCAGAGGCTGACCGCCGAGGGTGGGTTCGACGCGTTCGACGTCGCCGGCCGCCGTCGCGACGTCGAGAAACGCCCCGCCCGCGGCCGGGTCGGACGTCCACAGCACCGCCGCCCGCGACCCCGCGGGCAGGCGACGCATCCGCTCGACGGCGAGTTGCTTGCCCAGGCCCAGCCGGCTGACACCGCCCTGGAGGTAGTTCATCGACCCACTGTTGTCGAGGATCACGATCATGTCGCACGGTGAGTCGGCCGCCGGCGCGTGGCCCAGCGCGGGAATCTGTGCCCGCGCGATCAAAAACACCGCCGCCGCGATGGCCGCCATCCGCATCGCCAGCAGAATCCAATGCTTCACCCGCTGCGTGGACACGCTCGCCTGCTGCGTCCGCTGAACGAACCGCACCGCCGGAAACACCACCCGCCGAGGCCGAGGCCTCATCAACAAATGAATCACCACCGGCGCCCCCACCGCCACCGCCCCGGCCAAAACGGCCGGTACCAGGAATGTCACAAACGCAACCATACCGTACGTTGTAGCGTCACCCCCACTGCCTTTGCAACCATTTGACGCAAGGAAACACGGGACGTGAGTGGGTGTGATTGGATTTTCTGGCACGCGAAGCGTGGATGTTTTTTCGTCGAAAACAGCGAAATTTCCCTCCCCGGTCTCGCGTGGCAGTGCCGGGTCACAGCCGCTCCGCGGCTGTGTCCCGGCCCTTCAACACGAGGCCGGGAAGGAAACCCGGTTGTTTTCCACGAAAAAACCGTGATTCATCTCGTGCCAGAAAATCCAACCGCGCCCGAAGTGAGTGACCTGTATAAAATTTTCTTGACATACGGAAACATCTGTAGTCTTATATCGCTATGTTGTCGTCTATTAAAACCATATTGTCGTCCCGTTACGCCGAAAAGGAGTCCGTTCCATGAGCAAGCCGACGAAAATTCCGCCGTCCGAGTGGGAAATTATGGAAGTCTTGTGGGGGCAATCGCCGCTCAGTGCGGCCGAGGTTCTCGAACGGGTGGGGCCGACGACATCGTGGAGCGTCAAGACCGTGCGGGCGCTCCTTGCCCGGCTGCTACAGAAGAAGGTGATCTCACGGCGGACCATTCATGGCACGTACGTGTTTGACCCGGCCGTTTGTCGCGGCGACTGTTTGCAGATGGAGAGCCAGTCGTTCATTGACCGCTTCTTCCAGGGCAACTCCATCTCGCTGATCGCCCATCTGCTCAAAGAGAAATCTCTCAGCGACACCGACCTCCAGCGGCTGCGAAGTTTGCTCGAACAATGCGAAAGCCGTGACGCGGGCGTCTCGCCCGCGCGTCTCGCGGGCATCCTGCCCGCGTCTGGCGAAGACGGTTTGACGTCTTCCAGCGGCCTGGCTCATGGAACGCACAGCGAGGGCGTCTCGCCCGCGCGACACGCGGACAGGATGCCCGCGCCACGTAGCACGCCCGCGCCACGCAAAGGGAGACAGCCATGACGCTTCCTTCGTTTACCGCCTATTTTGTCGAACTGCTTTTCGCCGTGTTCCTGATCGTGACGGTGCGGACGGTCGCTGGCCGATGGCTGGGGCCTGGCGTCCGGCGGCTGCTCTGGGGGCTGCTGATTCTCAAGGCTCTTGTGCCGCTGACGGTCGCGACGCCGTACCACCCGCTGATGGCGATGGCGAAACTGGACGTGTGGATGACGCCGCCAGCGACGCCGATGGACAAGCCGACGGCGGCGGAGGCGGGCGCTTCACGTGACGCGGGCGTCTCGCCCGCGCGTCCCGCGGACGTCCCGTCCGCGGCGGTCGGCGTGGAAGACGATTCTTCGTATTCGCAAGGCCTGCTGTATGGAGCGCACGGCGAGGGCGAGACGCCCTCGCGACACGCGGGCGGGACGCCCGCGTCACATGAAGCGCCGCTGACGGCGCAGCCGACAGCGGAGCGTTCCGCCGTTGCCGGTGTGTGGGCCGCCGCAGTCGCCGCACTGCCGGCGGTGTGGCTGCTCGGCGCAGTCGCCTTGTTTGGCGTGGCCGTATGGCAGAACCGGACGGTCATTCGGGCCACCACGCAGGACCCCGTCGCCGTGCCGGACTGGGTGCGGACCATCTTCCTTGACTGCCGCCAACGGCTCGGCCTCCGTACCATGCCAGGGCTGGTCGTCTCGCCGTACATCCCGTCACCGTGCCTGGTCGGTGCCCTCAGGCCGCGAGTGCTCATCCCCGAACTGCTCGTCGAACAACGCAGCCCCGAGAGCGAAACACGAATCCGCCACCTTTTGCTGCACGAATTGACGCACCTCAAACAGGGCGACGTCTGGCTGGCCTGGCTGTGGACGCTCGCCCTGGCCGTGCAGTGGTTCAACCCGCTGTTCTGGCTGCTGGGCCGCTGGTTCCGCTTCGACTGCGAATCCGCCTGCGACGACCGCGTCCTCACGCTGCTCAATGAACACGAACGCCCCAACTACGGCATCAGCCTGCTGCACATGCTGATCGACACCACCCCCAGCCACGACGTACCTCACCGCGCAACCCCACGTTTCGCCCCCGGCTTCCTTGGCCTGGCCGAACCCCGATCCAACCTCGAAAGGAGACTGACCATGATGAAATCCCACCGAATGCCGTCTTGGACGCGCCGCCTGTCGGCCGTCGTCGTGCTCCTGCTGATCGGCGCGCTGTGCCTCACCAGCTACGCCCAGACGAAGCAGCCCATCCCCGCCGACAAGGCCAAATGGATCGGCTACATCGAAACCTGGTTTATAGACAACAACAGCAAGGACTTCATCGCAAGGAAGCCCCTCGCCTGGGGCGATCCGACCACCGACGACAAGGGCAACGTCACGATCACATACAAATACGACGTGACACTCCTGAACAACGACCATCGGGTGATTGAGGATCGATTCACGTTCGACAAGAACGGCCAGTTCGTCGAGGTCAAGAACCTCTCGAAAGAGTACCCTGTGAATGGTGTGACGAAGGAAGTCCTGAAGGCCGCGGGAGGCTGGATAGACACATACTTCCGCGAAAACGAGCCCAAGTTCGTCAACCGCAAGGCGTCGAGGACGACGGTAATCGCGAATGATGACGGCACGTATTCAGTGGAGTACCTGTACATAGCCCCCATCGGGCACACGCCGGGCATTGGAGATATGAATCTCCTCGCCACGAAGCGGTTTACATTCGATAAATCGGGCAAGTATGTCAGTCACGCGGACGTGATGGGTACGATGGTGTTCGCCGACGGCGACCCCAAGGCTGATGCGGAGACGACCACCGCCACCCAGCCGGCGAGCCAGTCCGGTGACGTGCCGCCGGCATTTGCCGCCACTCGTCAGTTGCTCCAGCGGCCGATTGTGTCGGTGGATTTCAACGAACAGCCGTTGGAAAGCGTGCTTCAATGGCTGCGCGACGTGATGGGCGCGAAAATTGTCGTCGATTGGAAGGCGTTGGAAGCGGCGGGCGTGAAAGACCCCATCGTCACCGTGCAGTTGCGGGACACAACGTTTGAAGCGGTGCTGACCAGTGTGCTGAAATCAGCCAGCGGGCCGAGAACGCTGGCGTACGGCATTGACAAGGATGGCGTAATTCACATCCTCCCCTTGACGCAGGCCGACGCGGACGCTCCGGATGACAAGCTGGCGCTGAGCGTCATCAAACTGACCCACGCCAGGGCGAATGATACGATGCCGCTATTACGACAGCACATCAAGCAGGGTGGATTACAGGTTGATGTGCGGACCAACTCCATTCTGTTGACGGCTGACGCTGCTGACACCGAACGCGTCAAGGCCATCATTGCCAAGTTGGATGTTCCGGTGGACGAAAAACCGGCGGCGAAGGTTACGCCATTGCCCACTGCTGGGAAATTCCAGGCGGCGACGCAGGCGGAACTGGAACTGGCCAGGGCTGAGAGCGACGCGAAAATCAAGATCGCCGAAGCGACGCTCAAGCAGAAGACGATCATGTTCGAGCGACTGAAAGTGACCTACGAGGCCTCCGGCCACGGGGCCACGGGCACGGAGTTGAAACTCACGGAGCAGGAGGTCATCATCGCCGAGCAGCAGTTGGAACTGGAAAAAATAGCGAGGAAACGGATCGAGGCCGCCGCACCCACCAGCCAGCCGGCCAACGGCGCAAAGTAGCCGGCGTAACAATACGAATCGACACGACTGCCCTGAACAGGTCCCGGCCTCCCGTGAAGTCGCCGGGCGTTGAATGTATACCCAAACGATGAACGAGAATTACGTGAAACGCGTATCACTCGCGGCAAAAAGGATGTCGGTCTCGCAACACAGGACACGAGGGGGGTTTTCCGCTTTGGAATTTGATTCGGATTTCGAGTTTCGAGCTTCGGATTTGGCCACGCTCACGCATTCCGTTTGCACATGCAGATTTCGTTTCCGCGTTGGTTGTAGCGGACGTCGTCCATGTAGGCCCGCATGAGCATGATCCCGCGGCCGGAGGGTTTTTCGAGGTTTTCGTCGGCGGTGGGGTCGGGAACGGTTCCGGGATTGAACCCCGGACCCTCGTC
>Ga0123353_10001415_pt1 | contig 29294 bp, 23 predicted proteins | sample TergutLab28metaG_3_FD_92763 | JGI IMG/M metagenome (GOLD analysis project Ga0123353, IMG submission 92763) | Labiotermes labralis P3 segment gut microbial communities from Petit-Saut dam, French Guiana - Lab288 P3 | ecosystem: Host-associated > Arthropoda: Insects > Digestive system > Gut ...
CGTTTGGCTTCGGGCAGCTTGACGACTTCCAGTTCCATGCCGTGTCGTTTGGCATCGGCGGCCGGCTGTTGGCCGGTGTAGCCCTGATCCACGAACGCCAGCGTGACTTCCTCGTCGGTCGCCTCCGCCACGGCCTTGGCCAGTTGCTTCACCTGCGAGCGGTCCTGCTGATCCGCCGGTGTCACATGCAGGGCCAACAGGTGCCCCAGCGTGTCTACGGCCAGATGCACCTTCGAACCCTTACGACGTTTCGCACCGTCGTAGCCGGCTCTACCACCGCTCTCTCGCGTGCTTTGCAGCGTGCGACTGTCGAACACGGCCGCGGTCGGCTGGGCGTTGCGGCCGACGCACATTCGCAACAGTTCCCGCAGATCATGGACCATCGCGTCAAAGACGCCGGCCTTGATCCATCGCTGCGACTGCTGATAGACCGCCGGCCAGGGCGGCAGGTCATGCGGCAAATACCGCCACGCTCCGCCGGTGCGAACCAGCCATCGCAATGCGTTAAAGATTTCGCGCAGCGAGTGTTCTCGTTGCGGCGCGTCTTCGCGCATCAGGGTCAAATACGGAGCCACGAAGGCCCATTCGTCATCCGTAACGTCACTGGGGTACGGCTTCCTTGCCATGCCCCGTGTATCGACACAACGGGCAAAAGTGCATAACACGGTCTAGTCAGCGCATCGCCTCATTGGAGAAAACGTCGCAGTTTTTCTTAGTGCGAACACTTTGGACAAGCCAAAGCCTAATTGTCCGTACAGGAGCGGAAGATACTGTCACGTCCCAAAAATAGCAAGCACCAAATGGCGAAAAACGGGGCGAAATCCGCCTCTGGCGGAATGTGATATCTCCTGATTTAGTGGCTTTTTGCGTGACGATGGACAATCCATCACCAGCCGCAACGCTCGATGGACCGAAGCCTTGCTCGTCTCAACCTCCGTGGCAAGTCCCATTGTTTTCTGCCGCCAATGATTGTTTGGCGCTCGCGGTCTTGCCCATGCCACGGCGACCCACCAGCAGTCCTCCTCCCAGTCGCGTCGCACGTAAATCTCGACAGATAACTATGTAACGACGTGTAGCCTGTTAGTCGAAAATTTTGCTGGGCGGCAGAAGTTTTGGTTATCATACGTTCCGGCGTACCCGCAGGAAGTGTAAGACAAAAAATTACGACAAGGTAAGATTTTGTATCGTAACCTCATGTTTTAACGTGTCTTGCGCGTAGTGGCCCAGTCGAAGAGCCACATTGGCCTGTAACTTCCGCGAAGGTGAAACACCTGCCACGAGGCGTAGAATGAAAAAACGCGAGACTGTGAGACTTTGCTATGCAACATCATATTTTACAGTATGTCATACGAAACAATCCAGTCGCAATGCCTCATTGGCCTGAGACGGCTAGGCAGCGCTTGCGCCACAGCCTTGGTCGCGGCGTTGGCGTCGAGGATGGTGTCGGTGGTTGGGCCACCACCCCCGGCGGTAGCAATGTCGGCAGTAGCCTTCGTCCTTCGTCGCGTCGGCATGACGCAAGGGGGCGACGATATAACGACCACGCCGGTCACGGACGGTTTTGCCATCTGCGCGGCCTTTGGGCGCGATTTCACGCGCGGACGGTCGGCGGTCCGTGGCGGTCGGCGTTTCATCGCCCAACGTCAACGCCGGCCTCGCGGCGCGGTGTTTCAGATAGCCGGGCGCAACAGGAGACGATCCAACCTCGCCGGAAAAACGCATCGCCGACAGCATCGCACCGAAACACAACCGGGCCGAACCTCGTCCGAAAATTGGCGAGGTTCGACCCGGCGTGTTTCGCGGCAAGCGTGGCTCGCGGCTGTTTCGCGGCTGTTGCAATCGGCAACGCAAGGCGTTATCGTATTGCGTGAAGGCCATCATCCGTAATCATGGCCACGATGTCGGCCTTAACGGTTTCGGGCAAGGCCACCCACGCCGTCAGCACAGCGGCAAGGTGCGGGTCGCTCTGGGCGGCACTTTTCGCCCAAGCGGTGAGTTTCGCGGTGAGCGGTTCGGTCACTGATTCGCAAGTGTCGGATTTGTCGGCATCTGCGAAATTATCCCGGAAAATCCGAAATTCGAATTTCTGGCTTCGTATTTCGGATTTTCAACGCCGCCTTCGCAGCAGGCCCATCGCGCCGGCCGCCAGCAGGCTCAGTGTCGCCGGCTCGGGCACCACGGGGGGATCTGGAGGATTGATGATCTCCTCTTCCCACCGCTGGATAATTCGCGTACTGGTGAGATAGGGATTGTTCAACGAGGTGCCGTACTGGAACCACACGTTGGTGATGTCGTACATGAGGTCGAACGTTTCCGGCAGCCCGGTCAGCGTGAAAATGATGCTGGTCTGAATGAACGGGTTCGACGCATACATCGCCTTGTCCTTGCCGTCGAGGACTTTGCCAGGCCCCACCAGACCGAACGATATGTCGCTCATGCTGTTGCCGTTGTTGATGAGACTTTCCCCAGGGAACCGATCCGCCGGCTTGAAGATCGCGTTGAATCCCGTCGCGCTCAGGCCGTACTCCATGCTGCCGGGCGACTTCACGTCGCCGGCACGGTACGCCCATTCACCGCCGACCGACACGCCGTCGGAGGGCTGCCGGATCGGATACAACAGCCGGCTGCCCGACGCGATGACCGCCGAAACGGGCGCCAGGGTCGGCTGGCCGTCCACGTTGAAAAACAAGGCCGTCAGCACGCCCGCCCCATCCACGGGATCCACCAACGACGTGTTGATCAACTGGATCATCAACTTGTTACCCTCCTGCCAAAACCGCACCTCCGCCGACAGGTTGCCGCTGGTGGCCTCGAACACGATCCAATGGATTTCCTCGTCGTCGCCCGGCAAGGTCCCGACCATCGGCGGCGACGCCGGCGCCGCGCCGACGCTTGACACCACCGACGTTGTGCTGTAATCGAAGCGGCCACTCGACGTCGACGAATTGGCGGCGCGGACAGGCCTCGGCCCCGCCAGTCGCTGGCCCGGACTCCCCATGCCGTAGTCGATGCTCCGCCGGTCGCCGTCGAGTTTATAGGAATTCGTCCCGGGAAACCGGGCCGGCATCGCGAGCAACGCGCTACGTTCGCGCACGATACTGCCGGAATGTTTATCGGTGGGCAGGTCGGGCGTCTCCCCCGCAGGCGCCCCACCGCGGTCGGTCGCGACACGCGACGACATGTGCAGATAGGTCAAATATCGGTCAAACCCCGCCACCGAAACCGGCAACAAGGTCGGACGGAGAATCATCTCAAAATACAAGACCGTCAGGGCGTCCAGATCCACCGTGTCCGCCAGCGAAAAACGGAACCACTCGTCCGCCAGGTCGACGCCTTCCTGCAACGACGCCACCTCCGCCCACAGATCGTTTGGGCTGCCTGCAAACGTGATCGGCGGGGCCGACTCCACCACGACCGCCACCGACGGCGACGCCAACACCATCGCCAACAACGCAGCCGTCGCCACACGCCATCCGACATGATGAACAAAAAATGGGATGCCTATGTACAAATCGGTCCCTCCAAAGGACAGGCAAATCACTGCATGGATGCGGTGGCTTTCCCTCTCGTTCTAGTAGATGCCCAGTACCTCCACTGGCCCTTCCTCGGTCGATACTCCACTGAGACTATCGGCCCGCGACACCCCCGACATGAATTGCGCGAACGGTTGGACGTTTTTGCATCATAGCGACCTTCTTTTCTGGCCCCAATACAACCGATCCAACCATGCGGCTGGACGTTCAACAGGCTAACGTTTCCAAGCCCCGGCAGGGGCGCCTTGGGTAGCCCAGGGCTCGCCCGTACTCGGGCGTGCCCTGGGGTTCAGATTTTCGGGCGTTTCTCATCATGCCTGACGCCACTGGCCGAGGGCGCACCGTCACACGAAGGCAACATCGAACGACGCGCACAAGGGGATGTATGTGTCGTTCGAAGCCGTCCGGCCACGCGTGCGCGACTTCGGCCAGTGGCATCAGGCACGAAAAAACCATAAAAACCGCCCTAATCCCAGGGCACGCCCGAGTACGGGCGAGCCCTGGGCTACCCAAGACGCCCCTGCCGGGGCTTGGAAAATCCGGACGACATTGCCCGATAATTCGTGACGGAAACGTTCGGCACGCTCGTACAGAAACGGCGTAATCGCACCGGGTAAAATCGGGCCAGAAAACAAAGTCACTCACTTTTTTCGGCGCGGCGGATAGAGTAAGCTACGTGAACCATGCTGACGAAATACGGACTGCGTGAACTGCTGATCATGACCCTGCTGATCGCGGCGGCGATGGCGGCGTCGTTGTATGCTTCCTGGCCGCGGTGGTGGTGGTCGCTGATCGCCCTCGTGCCGCTGACGGCGGTGTGGCTGTGGGTGCTGTGGTTTTTCCGCGACCCGACGCGGTATCCGCCGCGGGGCGAAGGGCTGCTGGTGAGTCCTTGCGACGGGCGCGTCAGCGACATCACGCCCATCGGCGGCGACAGCCCGCTCGGCGAGCCGGGCATCCGCGTGGGCGTGTTCATGAACGTCTTCAGCGTGCACGTCAATCGCAGCCCAGCCGACGTTCGCGTCGAACACGTCGAACACGTGCCGGGCGCGTTCATGGACGTCCGCAACCCGCTGGCGTATGAACGCAACGAAAGCGCCTCCATCTTCGTGACCCTGCGGGCCGGCGGCAAAGAGTACCCGCTGGTGATCCGCCAGGTGGCGGGGTTCGTGGCCCGGCGGATCGTGACGGACCTCCGTCAAGGCCAGCAGCTCGCCGCCGCGGAACGGATCGGCATGATCAAATTCGGCAGCCGCTGCGAAGTGCTGGTTCCCGAAACGCTCGCGCCGAAAGTGATGGTCCGCATCGGCGACCACGTGCGGGCGGGCGAGTCGGTGCTGGTGATGTGCCAGACCGCGGAGACGAAGGCATGAGCGATACACCGCAAAACACGCCGCAAAATACGCGTCGCGAACGGCGGCGGCATCGGATTTTGCAGGCCACCGCCGTGCTGCCGTCGCTGTGCACGACGTTTAACGCGATCAGCGGGTTCGGGGCGATTCATTTCGCGTTCAAGGCCCGGCTGGGACAGGCGGCGATGGACCAGGGCCTGCCGTTCGATCCCGCGGCGGCGGAGAATTTGATGATCGCATCGGGGCTGATTTTCCTGGCGATGTTTTTCGACATGCTCGACGGTCGGCTGGCCCGCATGACGCGGAAAACCAGCGAGTTCGGCGCACAACTGGACAGCCTGTGCGACGCGGTGAGTTTCGGCGTCGCGCCGGCCATCCTCATGCTCCAGGCCGTCGCGCCGCTGTTTCTCTACTTCCGTGTCGAAAAGGAAATTCTCGGCGCGGGCCTGAGCCTGGACCGCACGGCCTGGTGCATCGCGGCGGTGTACCTCTCGTGCGCGGTGCTGCGGTTGGCGCGGTTTAACGTGGAAAACTCACCCGACGAATCGGCCCACATGAATTTCAAGGGGCTGCCTTCACCGGGAGCGGCCGCCGCGGTGGCGTCGACGACGATGCTCTACGCCTTCCTGGAAACGAACCAGCGTTGGGACGCCGACGCCCTCCGTGGCATAGCCCTGGCGGTCCTGCCGGCGGTCACGCTGATCGCGGGCCTGCTCATGGTCAGTCGATTCCGATACCCGCACATCGTCAACCAGTATATCCGCGGTAAGCGGTCGTTCACGTACCTGGTTCGGCTGGTGGTGCTGCTGCTGGTGGGCCTGCTCTGGCCGGTGGAAACGGTGGCGACGGTCATCATGCTCTACGTGCTGTCAGGTCCGGTGGGAGGCATCCTCCGCCACGTCCGCCGACACAACACCCCCCCACCGCCGGGGACGTGACACACGCGGCGTTTCTCTGTGTCTCTGTGGTAAAAAATCTCGCCGTCGAAAGACCCCCACAAGGCGATTGACGGTTCAATTGTCGCTGCCTACAATCGTTACAGGTTGATCGTGGATTCGTAGTGCGCTACGAAAAAGAAAAGGTTTTAGAAAGGACACGCGCTCGTCGTGCGGAGGCGTGGGAGATGGAAGGTTCCATGAATGACATTCGTGTTGCCGTTGTCGGCATCGGGAATTGTGCGTCATCGTTGATTCAGGGCACGCATTATTACGCCCAGGCGCCGGTCAGCGAGGCCGTCGGACTGCTGCACCCTGTGCTCGGCGGGTTCAAGGCCAGCGACGTCAAGATCGTCGCCGCCATCGACGTCGACGCCCGAAAAGTCGGCCGACCACTGCACGAAGCCCTCCTGGCCGCCCCCAACAACACCAAACTCTTCTTCCAGGACTTTGCCTACCCCAACCTCAAGGTCACGATGGGCAACGTCCTCGACGGCGTCAGCGAACACTTCAAAGACTATCCCGACCACCAGGCCTTCCGCCTGGCCGACAAACCGCAGGCCTCGATGAAAGACATCGAAGCCCTGCTTCGCGACAGCGGCGCGGAAATTTTGATTAACTATCTCCCCGTCGGCAGCCAGAAGGCCACCGAATTCTACGCCCAGGCCTGCCTCAACACCGGCGTGAGTTTCATCAACTGCATCCCCGTCTTCATCGTCTCGGACCCCGTCTGGGGCGAACGGTTCCGCAAAGCCGGCATCCCGTGCGTGGGCGACGACATCAAAGCCCAGGTCGGCGCGACCGTCACGCACCGCGTGCTCACCCGCATGATGCAGGAACGCGGCGCCAAAATCGACGCCACCTTCCAGCTCAACACCGGCGGAAACACCGACTTCCTCAACATGCTCAACCACACCAGACTCACGAGCAAACGGGAGTCGAAAACCCAGGCCGTCCAAAGCCAACTCGACGTCCCCCTGCCGCCCGACCAGGTCCACATCGGCCCGGCCGACTTCGTGCCCTGGCAGAAAGACAACAAGGTCTGCTTCCTGCGGATCGAAGCCCGCGGCTTCGGCGGCGTGCCGCTGAACCTCGAACTCCGCCTGAGCGTCGAAGACAGCCCCAACTCCGCCGGCGAATCCATCGACGCCATCCGCTGCTGCAAACTCGCCCGCATGAACGGTATCGCGGGCCCGCTCGAACCGGTGTCGGCCTACACCATGAAACACCCGCCGATCCAACACCCGGATTTCCTCGGCAAACAACTCCTCGACCAGTGGATCGCCGACGCGGCAACGTACAACAGCAACGCAAAAGCCAACGTCACCATCCGCGACGCCGTGACGAAATAACACAATAGACCGCCCATACGCCGGATCGCAACGGCGGCTTGCCGTTTTGCGCTGTAGAATGTCGCGCACGACGAAATGCTCGTTGTACGCAACATTTTGCGCGAAATCGGTAATGTGATGACAAGACGTTTGGCTTGCATTCGTTCCGCTCTATTACCACCGGAATTGTCGGGCAGGATCGTTCTGCGCGCTGAGAGCGGTTCAAGAATGCGATGTCGTCTTTTTTGCCGCGAATTATGCGACGACCGCGAATGATTTCAAGAAATTCGCGAAACTCGCGACAAAAGAACAGGCGGCAGATCATTGCAAAAATGCTCTGGAGCGGTTCACGATGGAATGTGGCCGTTGGGCATCGGCGAGGACGAGCCAGGCAAGGAAGCCCAGGCAGCCGATGCAACGCATCGGCGATACAGGCCGACGCCGCCTGGCAATGCCGCAGGCAGCCCAACGGCCACAGATAATCGTGAACCGCTCTACCCCCTTAAACTGGGGGATGATTCAGGAAAAGAAACCTGAATCAACCCCAGTTTCAGAAAGGTTAAGCGCGCAGGGCAGTCCTGCCCGATACTTCCGGTAGATTAGGTCGGAATGCGCATTCCGGGAACAACCCGGAAAGGTAGGACTGCCATGAATCGCAAGGACGCGATTGCGTGGGTGCTCTCGTTCTGTACTTGTATTCGGCTGTCGCAGGCCAAAACCTTGAGTGAACTTGTCGCCGGCACGTTGGTCTGTCCGCGAATCTCCCAGGCTGCCATCGGGCGGCAACTGGCGGGCATGGTCAAGCACGACATCAAAAAAACCTGGCGGTTTTGTGCCAACCCACGCATCGAGACGGCTGACGCCATGCGGGGCGTATGCAAGCAGTTGCTCAAGCGACGCAAAAAGCCGCTGATCGTCAGCATGGACTGGACTGACATTCGCGGCTTTCAGACACTCATGGTCGCCGCCGACATTCGAGGCCGTGCGGTGCCGCTGTGTTGGGCCAGTTGTTTCAAGCATGTGTACGACGGTCATAAGAGCCGCAACGGATTCGAAGAGTCTTTGTTGCTGGTGCTGCGAACCATGATCCCGCAAGGCCAGAAAGTGATTCTGTTGGCCGACCGCGGCTTTGGCCGAACGGAGTTGGGACGATTCTGTCAACAACAGGGCTTTGATTATGTGATCCGCATTCAGCCGGACGTGCATGTGCAGTGTGATTCTTACAAGGGCAAGTTGATCGACTACCCGATCCGCAAGGGCACCTGCAAGCTGTTGAAAAGCGTAGCCTACCGCTCCAAAGACAACCCGATCACACAACACATCGCGATCCGCTGGGTCCATGGCCTGCCCAAACATCGCGACGAATGCTGGTTCCTCATGTCCAGCCTACCCGCCGGAGCGGCAAAACTCACGCACCTCTACGGCCAGCGAATGACCATCGAAGAACTGTTCCGCGACCACAAAAACAAACGCAACGGCTGGAGCCTGCGGGATACACAGATCACCAAACCCGACCGGATCGACCGCCTGCTACTGATTCTCGCTCTGGCGTACATCCTGCTGTGTGGCCTGGGCCTGCTGGCCCGACAAACCCGCCACCCCCATGAATGGTGCACCAACAACCGCCTGAACGAGTGCAGCGTCTTCACCATTGGCCGTCTCATGCTGGAGCGAATGCAAGCCACCCCCGCCGCCGCATGGACCGCCCTCGCCGCCGCCACAGAAAACGCTGTACCAAACTGGGGTTGATTCAGAAAAGAAACCCCTTGTAAACGACGATAAAATACGCTATAGAAGGGTTTCCGTGGAGACATCCACACGCCGACCTAGCTCAATGGCAGAGCACGGCTTTCGTAAAGCCGAGGTTTTGGGTTCGACTCCCAAGGTCGGCTTCTCTTTTTTCTTCAAAAAACCCATGTTTTCTTGGTGTTTTTCATCATTTTCAGTGTTCGCCTCACTGACCCCCGATTGTCCCGGTTTTACCGTACAAGTCCCGTACAAGCCGCATGTTTCCGGTGAGTTTCGCGGTGAGTTTTTTGGCCCGTTTTCCGGTTGGTTTTCCGTGTCGTTTTCCACCGTCGGCACATTCTCCACAACGGCCGGCGTGTTGCCGGCCGTTGTTTCTTCGCTGTTTTTGCTCGTTGCTGGCGTGTTGTTTTCGCCCGTCGCCGTTGCGTCGTTCGCGGCGGTTGTCGGTGCGTTGGCTGGCGTGTCGGTCGTGTCCGTGGGCTTGGTTTGCTGTTGCGTCGGCGCGGTGCCGAGGCTGGGCAACGCGGCGATGGCGGCGGCCTCCTGGTCGGCGATGGTGTGCGTGTAGAGGCCCATGGTCAGGTTGATGTCGCTGTGCCGCATGAGGCTTTGCGTGGTTTTCGGATTCGCACCGCCGGCGACGAGCAGCGTGCCGGTTGTGTGTCGCAAGGCATGGAAATCCGCGAAGCGGTCTGCCGCGTCCCGGTATTGCAACGTGCAGGAGGCGTCGCGTTGCTCGCGTTCCTCGGGCGTCGCGGCGGCGGCAATCCATGCCCGTCGGGCGGCGGCGAGGTCCGGTCGGAACAACTGCTTCACCACGTCAGCCGAGCCGTCCGGCATGTTGAACGCTTTCGCCGTCGGCCTCTTGTCGCCGAAAAATTCCCGCAGTTCGGCGGCGGTGTCGCGGCGAAGGGGCAACACGTCGTCACGTCGGCGTTTGCTAAAAGAGGCCTGGCCGGTGACGGTGGGAAATTCGCCGTCCAGTTGGAAGCTCAACCGGGTGAGATTCCGCAACTCGTTCGACCGCAGCCCGGTTTCCGTCGCCACCCGGTAGAGCATCGTACGCTCGGGGCCGCTCATGCGGGCGCGGGTCGGTCCTTTTCTGGTCGCATCCAACAGCCAGCGGAGTTCGCTCACAGCCAACGGCCGGCGCGGGTGTCGTTTATCGGTTTTCGCGTTCAGTTTCCGCAGGCCCTCCAGCGGGGTGTCGCTCACCCGGCCCTCGCGCTGCATCCACCGGCCAAAACCTTTCAACGCCGTCACAAACCGATTGATCGTCGCCGCGCCGATCCCGCGCCGCGTGCATTTTCCTGCCGCGTCGTATTCGTCAGCCCGCAGCCCGTTCAGCCATGTCATAATCCGCGTCACCGAGATGTCGCCCCAGTACGTCGCCCTGCTGCCCTCGATGACTTGCTTTTCGTGGCGGGGACGGGACAGCTACCCGCTGACGCCTCTGGGGCGAGGACGGTTCGTATCGCGAAAAAGAAAGTCACAGAGCCGACGATGTTTTCGTCGCATTCAGGGCTCGCCGTCGGCCATTTCCAAAAGAGCCTCTGATTACCAAGGCGCGTTTTTGTGTCACGTTCTCCGATTCGGACAAGCCGCGAACCGTCACAATCAAGCCGCCCAACGAAGCCCAGTACATGCGGGATGACGACAGCATCCTTGTCGAGAAATTTCTGAAAGCCCGAGGGTTCATCAACAAGCCGGGCAAGCCCCAGACTGGAAAGACCAACCATGAGCCAGCACATTATGAGCCAGCCACTGAAAAAGTTTTGGTCCTCGCTTGAACGCACTATCGGCCTGTCGGCGATACCCGCCGGGTGGCAAACCATGCTTGGCGACGAACTCTCGCGCGTCGCCCGGTTTCTCCTGCCCACGCAACAACTCGCCGGCTCGGTTCGGTGCCCCATACCGTACCGCTACTGCATCCACGAGGTCATCTTGTGGAAGGGCGAGTACGTCACTTCCTGCCCCGATGGCTGCGACTCGGTCACGCTCTCGCGGGACGACCTCGTCATCCACCGCATCGACATGGCCAGCCTCAGCCGGGAAATCGTCGCGGCCCTCGGCTTGGTAAACGCGACCGCCGAAGAAATCCCAAACGTCCCCGGCACATGGCGAATCGGCGACTACGTACCATCCGCCGGCTTCCGCTTCCCGGTGTATCTCGCATTCATCGACCGATCGTACGATTTCGACTTCGCCGTAAACCACCTGTCCGCGCGAGGCGAAACGTTCATCTTGATTGCGCCCTCCCGCTCTCACATGACACAGCCGACCGCCGACATGCTCAAACGGTCCAAGTCATGCTTCCTGCCGATGACAGAGTTCCTCGGCCAAAGCCACGGCGACGACGGCCAACTTGCATTACTACCCGGCCACACCGCCGACGCCCTCTTCGCCGAGTTCCGCACCGCCCACGTCCCCCAGCCCAAAGCCGACGACGGCATGGCCTTTTTCCCGACTCCCGCCGATGCAGGCTGGTCGGACGTTTCCATCCGCTTCATCGACCGTCACTCCGTCTACGTCACGGCAAAAGGCGCCACCGGCAAATACCACTGTGCCCAGATGGGCATGGCCAGCAAGAAAAACGCCATGCCGACAAAACAGTGGCTGCTGCTCGAAGCATTCGCCGAAGGCCACGGCTTGCTGAACTGGCAAAGCCGCAAAGCCGACCGGAAAAACCAAAAGCGAAAAGACCTCCTCGTCGCCGACCTACAACGCTTCTTCCGCCTCGACGGCGACCCCTTCGCCATCGAAGGCGACGGCTGGCGAACCCGCTTCACCGTCACCGTCCGCGAGTAACTTACTCACTCAACACGCGCCCTCGGTCCCTCGATCTGACCTGAAAATTTCAGGGTTGCAATGTGTCAGAAAAGTGTGTACACTTTTCTGACGATGGTGTTGATATGAACAGCATACGACCAATCATCTTGGACCGCCTTCGTGCCACCGGGCGCGGGCAGGTTGTTACGCCGAAGGACTTTCTGGACGCGGGCAGCCGCGATGCGACCGACCAGGCGCTTTCCCGGCTGGTGCGGGCTGGGGAACTTCAGCGGCTGGGGCGTGGACTTTATTACTACCCCCGCGTGAATGCGAACCTTGGTATTCCCGTCGCGCCCGACATGGACCAAATCGCCCAGGCCATCGGTCGCCGCACGGGAAGTCGGATGGTGCCCTCCGGCGCGGTGGCGGCGAACCTCTTCGGGCTTTCCATGCAGGTGCCGGCCAAATTCGTTTATCTCAGCGACGGCCGATCCCGCCGCTTGCGGGTCGGCAACATCGAAATCCAGATCAAGCACGCCTCGCCGAAAGAACTGCCGCCGGGCAGTCAGACCAGCGCCATGGTTTTCCAAGCCCTGCGCCACATGGGCCGGGATGCTGTTGACACGAAGGTTATCACAAAACTGCGCGCGGCGTTGTCGGCGCAGCAGAAGCGCGATTTGTTACAGGACGCCCGCTACACCACCGACTGGATCGCCGATGTAATCCGGCAGATCGCCAGCCGGGCCGCCGGATAAATGGAGACTGTTTTATTGCTAGTTTCCTCCGTGCCCGCCTCTTCCTTCAAGGCGAATTTCGCCGAGCGGCGGAAGATGGCCCGGAAGAAGTCTTCTGGGGCGTCGGTTTTCCGGTTAGTTTCCTGGACAGTTTTCTGGTTAGTTCTTGGACACTTTCTTGGACAGTTTCTGTCCTGGTTTTCACCCTAGTCACCTCCTGCCGACCGTCCTTATCGCACGACCTTCCAATGTCCACCTTTAGTGGGACCAACACGACGAATGATGTTCTTTTCCTGCATTTTTCGTAGGCAATACTTCACTCTGACATCGGAAACCCCAAGCGTTTGGGCCATTTGCTGGCGGGTAGCGTTCGGATTTTCGGTAATCAAGCGGACGATTCCCTGGATGATTTCTTGGATACTTTCTTGGACACTTTCTTGGACACTCTTGTCCAAATCCTCCGCCTCGTCCTTCCTGGCGAACTCGGGGGAGCGGGGGAACACGGCGCGGAAGAATCCGTCGGGGTCGAATGTGGGTTCGCGCAGGCCCGCCGCCAGCATGGTTTCTTTCATCTTCGGAATGCCCATGCCGACGCGCTCCACCTTGTCCAGACGGAAAAAGAGGTCGGCGATCAACTCGTTCCGGCGAATAGAAAGCGAGCCGAATTTTTCCGGCGGCAGGCCTTTCGGCAAACCGCCGGGGTTCACGATCTCCACACGGTCGTCGTGGACCTCGACGCTCACCTGTGTGCCGGTGACGCTGTAATCGCGGTGCATGAGCGCGTTCACCACAGCCTCTCGGAGCACCTCCAGCGGAATTTCGTAAATGTCCCGCCGATTCACGCCTTCGATCTCACTGCGGACGTTGAGGTGCTTCTTCAAAAACGCCATGGCCTCGTTGAACTGCGTGAGCAAATCGTCCCGCACGTCGCGCCGGTCGTAAATGTGCAGCCGGTTCGTGCCCTTGAAGGCCAGCAGCACCATCTGGGCCTGGTGGAGGTGCCGGTACACGTCCTTGGCGAAGAACAGAATGCCCGCGTTCTTGACCCGCGACGCGTCAGCCACGTTGAGGCTCCGCAGAAAATCCACCGCTGTCGTTCGCCCAATGCGAATATCCGCCTCCTTCGTAAACGCATTGATCTTGGCCTTGGAAATATCGGCAAAGGTGAAGTCGCGGACGGTCTTCTCCTCGAACGGCATCGGATCGTTCTCCGCGAACATGATGCGGAGTTCGTCGTGGCTCATCTTCTGCGTGTTGCCGTCAAGCCGACGAAAATAGCCGGACGAACAGGCGTACGGCTTTTCCGTGCCCTCCGGGACGATCACCGCCACGACCTCGCCGACCTGGGCCAACGTAACGGCGATGGACGGTTTGCAGTTCCTCGCCACGTCGTTGATCGTCGCCTTCATACTGTTCGTCAGCCGCTCGCCGCGAACCGTGCCGTCATCCCGCACACCGAGCAGGAGCGTTCCGCCCTTGGCATTGGCAAAAGCCACGATGTCCTCGGCGATGCGCGAAGTGAACTGCTCCTTAAACTCCACCATCAACCCTTCGCCCTCACGGATGAGAAGACTCACCCGCTCGGCGGTGATGTCGGGAACAATAGGTAATGGAGTTTTAGCCATAATACCCGATTGTAGTATGAGCCTTGATCGGTTGCTAGTGTCGGGATTCCACAATGTCGGGATTCCACAACGTAATCAAGCATGGCCGCGATGGCAGGCTATCTCGTCGATGAACTCACCGGGCTTCAAGCCCATGTCGGCTACCATCGGCCCAGCGGGCACGGGGCGATGATGCCCATGCCGCCGCCGCAGGTGCGGCAGTAGGCTGGGCAGGAGCCGTTGACCCCGCAGGTGGCGCAGAGTTCGGCGGCGTTGGCGGGCGGTGTCCAGTGATTTGCGTGGGATTCCTGATGCACGATCCACTTTCCGAGCGGGCATGGGTCGGTGTGGCCGTGGAGGAATTTATGCCACGTTTCCAGGCAGCAGCCGTCGGGGAATTTTTGTTCACAGTGGTTGCCCGCAAAGGCGTCGCAGGCACGGCAGAGTTTGTTGCGGAAATCGAAGATGATTTTTTCCCTGTCTTTCGCCGCTGGGATCGCTCCAGCCTTTTCTTTGTCTCTTGCCTCGGACGGCCGAACCGTTACGGCCATAGAATCCAGACCCCACGGGTGGCCGTGGGGGCAGTCCCACTCGTCGGCTGGTAGGTTGAAGTAGGCCGCGATGGCGTAGCCCAGGCCCACAATCGCCGCACCGGCGGCGACGACGCCCACCGCGATTTTGAACACCGACACGATGAGGCCTTTGTTTTCCTTGATCCACGCCGAAGCCGACACGACCAGCCGTGTGATCCACTCGGCGGTCTCTTGGAGCACGGGCGCAAGAGCGGAACCGATGGTGAACGCCGCCATTTTGAGCACTTTCCAAAGGTTGCCCAGGGCACTATTGAACGCCTCCGCCGCCTTGGCGTCCTCCGTGGACATGGTCAAGCCCAGGTCCCGCGCCTGCTGCTGCAACTGTTCAATCCCCGCCGCACCGGCGGACATCATGGGGAGCAACTCCGCGCCGCTCTTGCCGAAAACATCCATCGCGGCCACCGCGCGGGCGGCGGGGTCCTCGATCTTCGCCAACTGGTCCGCGATGAGTTTGAACTGCTGCTCGGGCGACAGGCCGTCGAGGTCCGCAGCGGTCAGGCTGAGTTTCCGCAGCGCACCGACCGCCGCCGCACTCCCACCGCTGGCGGCCACCAGCGTTTTCTGCATGGTGCGGACGCTTTTCTCGAACGACTCCATACTTGTGCCCGACATTTCCGCCGCGTAGCCCAACTCGGACAAACTCTCAACGCCGATCCCCGTTCGGGCGGACATTTTCGCGACGCTGTCGCCCATGTCCGAAAACACCTTCGCCGCCGCCACCATCGGAGCGGCGACGGCAGCCCCGAGGCCCATCATCTTGGTGCCCATGGCCCGCACCGACGCCCCGAACGCCTTTAATTTCACCTGGGCCGCCTTCAGCCCGCGCACGAGTTTGGAATCGTCGGCAAAAAGCTCGACAAACGCACGGCCTGCTCGAATTGCACCGGAGGGGGCTGACATTATCTATACTCCAAGGGGTGAGTAACATTTTCAACATGTGGGGCGGAGGGGTGGAACCACACCTTATACTATGTGGAGTTCCGCATAATGTAAGGTATGGCCCACGACAAACCTCGGGCTGACTGCTGCCTCTACGAGGCCGTCCGCCGAAGGCGACTACAGTTTGCACAATCCGGCGAGGTGTCCTTCGAGATCAACCACTCCGGCAGGCGAACGCCAAGCCACTGCCCGGCGGGACGCGGCAACAGACGCAACCACAGGCGGAGTTCGACTCGCCGCCAACCCATCCATCGCCAGCCGTTGTTCGATCATCCCGCTCTCCAACCGCGCCTCCGCCGCCGAGATCACCGTCTCCTGGAGTGTTCGGAACTTGCCCACCGCCTTGGTCAACAGTGCCCGGCGGCGACTCGGGAAAAAATCGACCAACTCCTCCAGCATCGCCGACGTGGCCTGCTCAATGGCGTCGCCCGCCATAGCCCGGCCGAAGTCCTCATCGCTGACGCCGAGTTGGTCGGCCTGGGGTTTGCACAAACAAAAAACAATGTCACAGAGAAGAATGGGGTCGGCGACGAGCTGCTCAATGAGCTTTCCTTCGACAGCCGAGAGCAGATCGACGTTGACCAAGGCCTTGACGCGCTTGACAGCATCAACATTGATTGCCAACGACCACGCCCGGCCTGTGTTATCCGTAAATGTTTTCATAAGTTATGCGGACTCCTTTCTGGGGGTTTTGCGCGGCAAGAATCTCCACCGCGCGATAGAGAGTTCGGACAAATAGTTCGGAATGACAACACCGCCAAACATCAACAAACTGCGCCGAATGGCCTACGTTCCTGAGCCTTCCAGCCAAGCGCGGAAGAGCGCCAGTTTCGTCGTCACGCTGACGATGATTGCCTCCTCCAAAGCCTCTTTTCGCGAGAACGACGTGACCGCGAAATCACCGTCGGGGCCCTGGCCGTTGGCCTTGTCGAGGATTTTCAGTGCAATCAGCGCCGACGCGAGAAATGCGTTCTTGATCGCCTTGAACCCCGCGTCGTTCGTATCCCACACCATGTCAAACTCACACGTACACTCGCGAAGCGTCGGCGCGGTGGCACGCCAGCCGAAGTTCGCGCGAGTCGTCACGTCCGCCGTGCCCGCCTCCATCGTGAGCGTCACGTCGCGAACGTTGCCCATTTCCGTCGCCGCCGTCGTGCCGGCGACGCCGAAATAGAGCTTGCCGTCCTTGCCGAGAATGAAAACTGCCATACATGATCCTTTCAAAATGTGGTTATTTGACGCTGCCAGCCCACATCGACGAGAGCGACGGCTTGGCCTTTTCGAGCGCCGGGCCCATCAGGGGTCGGGCCGAGGTGTTCAGCTTGCCCTCTTCCAAAACTTCCGGGATCGTGATTGACCGTTTGCGGTTCGATGCGGGGCCGATAATCACCGAGTGTTTCGCCGGGTCGTAGGCGTACAAAATGTGCTTGATCCCTTTGAATCCGGGCTTCGCCTTTGGCCTGCCCTCCGCCTTCCGCTTGCGGTTAATCGCGCGACGCCGGGCGGCCATGTGCGAAAACGGCGGCGATCCTGCTGGCGAGCTTTTGGAGGGCGGGGCTTCCTTCACGCTGGCGATGGCGGTTTTTCGCACCATGGCCCCGAACTTGCCCAGGGCGGAACGTGCCCGCGTATCCATCGCGTTGAGAACCGCCGCTCGGTCGAAAAACTGCAATTTGAAATCGAAGCCAACACCCTCGGTCATCGTGGCGGCCCTTGGGGCGAGTTCTGGGGCTGGGCCTGAGGCTGGGCCTGCATCACGTTCCGCAGAGCGTCGGCCTTGATGCGGGCGTCGTCGGTGGTGGCGGACCATGTGACCAGGCCTTGCCACTGCTGCTTTTTCAGGGCCGCGAGCAACGGCTTCGCCTTGGCGGCCCAGACCTTTTCGACGTACCCCCGCTCATCAGCCGCATATTGAAAACTCGTGCCGACGAACTCGATGAGGATGCACGGGCGGTCGGGCAGGCCCATGCGCCGCATAATGAGCTCACGGGGGTTTTCGACGGCTTCGAGGATGGCGGGGAATCGAGCCAGGCCGTAGAGGGCGAAACCGTCGAAGGTTTTCAGGTCGTCACCGAAGGCCTCGGCCCAGCCGTGTTCCGTGTCGCGCGTATGGATGTTCACCGCGCCGACCGCCAGCAACACCGGCGCGTCGCTGACCAACCGAACCGCCCGCGTGACACGCAGCACGTCGGCGGCGGAGGCGGCAAAATCCACCGGCTCGTCATCCGCGTGGCGATAGTGGCCGACGATCACACCGACCACGTTCGACCCGGCGAGCACGCGGAGGGTCTCGACGGACAGGCCATTCGCGTCGGCGATGGCGAGAAATTCCCGATCGGGATGCGCGAGGGCGAACTGCGCCGCGGCGTTGCTGCGGTTTACGAACCGCAGCACCGTCACGCCCGCCGGCGGATCGACGTTTTCCAGCACGTCCTGATCGGCTTGGCAGTACGCATCCGCGTATTCGTATGCCGTCACGCCGACCAGGAAATCCGGCAACGCCCGCGTCGGGCTGGCCGGGTCGCCCGGCTGGCGGATGGTGAGGCCTTCGCCGACCAGGTACTCGCACAGGGCCGGTTCATCATCACAGGACAGCAGCAGAGCCGTCGCGCGGGCGGAATCGACAACGGCACCGTCGAACTGGTTGTCGCGGAGTTCCCACGGCGACACCCACGGGAACGTCGCGCCCGGATCGTGGCGGGCGATGGCGTAAATATCCGCGCTCATCATGGTCACTCCCACGTCGGCGGCCTGCTGTTCCTGTGTGTCGGCGGGCTGTGGCGCGGGCAGCGCCAACGTCAGCCCCAACGTCCTACAAAGCGTCACCTCCCTGGCCCGCTGGCGGACCTCGGTTTCCCAGTCTTTGCCTTGCTTCGCAAACTCCGTAGCCAACGTGGTCGTGTTGTTCGCCAGCCGCGTGGCCTGCGCGTTGGCCTCCTTGGCGGGGTCGATGTGCTCGCGCCCATCCCAGAACCATTGATGCGGTACGGTTGGAATAACGCCCTCCAAAACATCAACGCCGGCCGAAACGTTGACAACAACTGAGGCGTTGGCGATGGCTGATCCGCGAGGGACGGCCGAAACGTTGGTGAGGCCCGAATCGCTGGCGTTGGTCGAATCACTGTCGCGGGCGGCGGCGGGCCGCTTCAACGCGGCCAGTTCGGGGTAAACCTGTACGGCCTCCGCCAGCCACATATAAAGGATGCGGTCCAAGACCACATCCTCCAGATGGTCCTGCTCCACGCGGACGGACTTGTGGTACGTCTGATGATCGAGCCGCCCCGACGAGTAGTTGTATCCGCTGCTGTTGCAGGCGGCCACGTTGAACGGCATGTTCAGGCAGCGCGCGATCTCGTTCAAAATCTCACGTTTGAATTCGGCGTAGGTGGTCGCCGGCTGCTCAGCCTTAATCTGCATAGGTTCCCAGCCCTCAGGCCCGAAAACCGCCATGTTGGGCGTGAACTCCATCTCCGTTTTTGGCGCAACCTCCGCCGCCTCGCCGCCGGCGGGCGTGTTGGTCTTCATAAAGATCGCGACGTTCGCCGCCGACTCGGCCGCCGCAATCACCGCCAAGGTATAACGACGCAACTGGGCAAAGAGTGGCAACGCCGGCAGGATGTCGGGCAGGCCTCGGTGCTGGCCAGGCCGATCGGTACGGAACCAGTGAATCATGCGAGCCGCCGGGGCACGCTCGAAGTCCTGACCGACGCTCCAGGTATTGCCGCTGGCACCGGGATGCGACGTGAGAACGTGGTACACGGCGGGATTGCCGAACGAGTCGAACTCGATGCCGTCAACGGCGAAGGGGTACTCGCCAAACCCGTCATCGTCGCGACGTGACGCGGTCGGGCTGGGCGTTGTGACCTGATCGGCCTCGATCAAGCGAATATCCAACTTGACGGGCGTGCCCAGGGCCATGTTGAAAAACAACCATCCAAGTGGTCGCGCGGCGGCTCATTTTTTTTGCAAATAGGCATCCAGACCGGCGGCTTCGAAGGCGACGCGGATTTCGGCTTTGATCTGACGGAGTTGGGAAAGGGGGATTCCAAATTCCCGCGAAGCCTCGCGGATGCTCACCTCGCTGAACACGGTGCACCACCTTTGCAGGTGGTCGGGCAGGGAGGCCACGACGCGCCGCACGTCCAGGATGAGATCGCGGCGCTCCTCGCGGTCCCGGTCACTTTCGATGGGGTAGCGAGCGTCGCCGTCGAGCAGTTCGTGAACCTCGACCTCGTTGCCTTCATCGTCGAGGGCGGTATCATTCAGCGATTGCAGCGGTCGGCCTCGGTTGTTTTTCACCGCGTAACGCCCCCGGTGAATCATCAAGGCACGGTAGCGGGCGACCATGACGACGTAGGTGTGGCGAGCCGACTTGTCCTCGTCGAGTTGTTGCAGGCATCGCAGGACGTCAAGCCGTATCTCCTGCTGGATGTCCTCGACATCGTCCACGGGGAACCCGCACTTGTTCACCAACTCCCAGGCCTTCCGCATGATGAACCACTCCTCGAACCGATCCAACTCCAACCGAACCTGGCCAGCCTGATCCTGATGAGACATAAGTCTCTCCTCGCTGCGGAGATACGAAGGCGTGGCCGTTTGGGGCGGTTGGTTTGTTTTCCTTGTCACCGCGACCATCGCCAGCCTCCGTGCTCCGCACGAAAGGCCCTCACGAAACAGGTCCGGCTGGCTGGGTATCGCGAGGGCGGGTAGTAAGTCCTGTTAGGTGCCGGACCCGCCGCCCGCGACTGGCGAAATTTCGCAGGAATGCGAAAAATTCCTGAATAGAGCACTGCCAAGGCGATTTGTAAGTGTTTTTATAAATGAGATTTATAGAAAAAGAGCCGGCGAAGAAAATTTTTTGCCGGCTCAAAAAAGCGTCAGCGAAATTTCGCTGGAGGACGTTGAAATTTCGCTAAAGGGCCTGCTCGGAGCGTCGCGCGGCACCTTGTTCGCGGACAGGGAACCCCCGCTCCGCTCAAAACGCCCGAATTACCACACGCTGCCACTGTCGCCAACGCGGAAAACGAAAAACTCTCGACACTGTCGAGAGAAATTTTCGATAGCGTAATATGCTGTTAATAGCGATGTTACATTTGTATTTTGTCCAAGAAACGAAAAACTCTCACCACTGGTGAGAGAATTAGCCTACCACCCCGTTCACGCGACCAACCGCCCGAAACTCCCCGCCGCGAGGCCGGCGTTGCCCGCGGCGCTTAAAACGCCAACTGACACGGACCGCCGACCGTCCGCGCGTGAAATCACGCCCAAAGGCCACGCAGATGGCAAGCCGCCTGCCCATCCTACTGCCACATCTGCGGCGGTGGTAACGTAACACTCCCGGTTTGCACCTGTTGTATCCACTTTGCGACCCGCAAGGCCGAATTTTCGCGCTTGACAAGACTGGCTTGGTACGGCATCATTCTGGGTGTTGCATGAAGAATCTTTTTGTCTGTTCTACGTGTTCGTCTCGATAGAAAACTGCGAATTTTCCATGTAAGAGACGAGGCACTGGGCGGGCTCCCGTTGTGGGAGCCCGTCAGTGAATCCTCTTACTGGGCTTTCGCAGGCCTTCTATCGGGGTAGTAACTGGCGGGCTCTCTTTTCTTTTGGTTCCCCAGAACCCTCGGCAAGAGAACCTACCACACTCGGTTATTTTCGATGTTGTAACGATTTAACTTGCGTAACGAAGCGGAAGTTTCGACAATGCCCACGCTCTTGTTGCGTGGTGTTCGGTGTGTAGCCACCCGCGATGGGTTCATGTCACGTTATGTGCGTGCGAGGCATGGTGGGCAGCGGTGCGGGTGAGCCCGGCCGCAAGGTGTTGGGCGTTCCGGTCGATCTAGGCGCGTTCCGACACGGATTTTCGCGTTCTGCTCTGCTGATCTCGTTGATTGATTGTCCTAATTTTTGCAGAAAACGCTTTTGAAAAGCAAAGGTCTTGACGAAATGTTGAGCAATTTCATCAAATTTGTAGAAGACAATCGTCTCAAAGTGGAGAGCATCATCATCACGATTGACGGCGTTAAATTTGAGCACTATTTTACATCCGCAGCAAAGGTGAATGTTAGATCAATAAGTAAGATACTTAGCTGTCTTGGCGTTCAAAAAGCGATTGAACGCAACCTTTTAACGCTGGAAAGTAACGTCATGCAATTTTTTGGTGACGCAAACATTCACAATGCAGGCAATTTACCCTATCTGCGGCAATTGAAAATCAAACATCTACTCACTTTTACTATGGGGCACGAAATAGGCTTACTGTTTAAAGAAGACATTGAAAGACTACCTCCAGAAACGGACTTTGTCAACTATGTCCTAAACTATGACATCAAGCACGAGCCTGGATCATTCTTTGTTTACACTAATGCCGCAACGTATCTACTATGTGCAATAGTGCAAAAACTTACGGGAAAATGTTTTAACGATTGGGCACACGAGACGGTATTACAACATCTTGACATTGAAAAGCCAGAATGGGAGACATCGAATCAAGGCGTCAGCCTCGGGGCCTGCGGCCTATATCTAACCAATGCAGAGCTACACCGTATTGGTCTTATGTTTTTAAACAATGGGCGATATGGAGATCGCCAGATAATTGACAGTTCATGGATAGATGAAATGCGATCTCCACAAATTTTCACTGCCCATCTTGCTAAATATTCAGAAAGACAGACCCGCTGCTTAAACAAAATGGCATATGGCTACCATTTGTGGATTTGCGGCGATGGCAGTAGCAAGTACCCCAAAACTCACTATTTTGTTGCTGGTGCGGACGGAAAATTTTTCATTATTTCACCGAAGCAGAAAATGGCGATAACAATATTGTCGCACCAAGAAGATACAAATCCATTCTATGAAATTCTATCTGACTATCTGAAGTATTGAGAACAAAAGAAACGGAGACCAGGATGATATATCTTGTGAGACACTGCCAAACAGAAGACAACAATCGCAAGGTGTTATGCTCAAGCACGGACCTAGATTTATCATGCCTAGGAGAATCTCAAGCAAAACGAGTCGCCGCTTTTTTTGTCGATAAAAAAATTGATTGCATACTGACTAGCGATCTAAAACGAGCCAAACAGACAGCAGATTATATCAACAATGCTTGCCGATCGAGTATTATTGAGTGTCCGTGGCTTAGAGAAAGACTCGTTCCCAGCCACTTGTCTAATCTAAAATATGAAGACTTAGTTAAACAGAGGCAAGTCATGGGCCATCGGTTTGTCGATCCGTCTCAAGATTGGCACAATGTAGATGGGGTAGAGGGTGATAACGAAATATATGCAAGATTTACACGCGGCTTTTCGAATCACCTCAATGAGCAAACGAGCACTATATGCGTTACACATGCAGGGGTTATAAAAGCGGTATTGTATTCAATATTTAAAATTGATCCAATAAGGCCCAACGCCTTTAAGGTAAAAAACGGATGTATCCTTTCTCTTCAGGCAGGAAAGAACTTCGAAGACCTGCAGCTGGTGGAGATCAGGCAAATCCAGGAGCACGACAATGTTTGATTACAGCTTAACTCCCAGCGAACTGTTAATCTTTTTAGATAGATATGTCAATGACGGGTCACCGAGTGGATTCACCGAAAAATATAAGACCTCAGACAACACCGATCCATTTGGGACACAAAAGTGTTTCAGCTTGTGCTTTACCGATGTAAACCATAAAGATTTCTACACTTATCCTCTTGGGCATAAACTTGAGAATCCTCTACTGGATGGAAGATTTTATTTTCACCCTGACATGAAAAGTCATCCAGATTTATCCGGCTGCGCCATGCACGAAGAGACGCGATTTTCAGTATCCCCAACCTCAAGCTTTAGGACAGTAAAAATGCTGTCCGAAACAGACTCTGATTACATTAAGCTGCATTACGACGGCATTATTGGAAGAATCAACAGAAAACTGACGGCCAAAAAGGCCATTGCGGGCGTTGAAATATCCAACTTCATCAAATCAGGAATCAATAACAATATCCTAAGCGACTCCTTCTGCATCCTAGAGGAGCCAAGTGCTTTAATATTTAATACATCCAGGTCATCAAAAGAAGATAAGTCATGGGGGATGGTAATAAGGAAGGAAAAACCTTACGGGAAACGTGCGGACAAAATCAAGTATATCGTTCCATTATTTTCTTTTTGGTCGAAAGATAGGGCGAGACCCAATAAGACAGTTTTAGGAGAACTCTTGCTGCGCCGTTGGGGCAGTAACGCAAAGCATAATTACACGACAAAAATCCTCATTCCTTTGCTAGACTCTTATTTCGAGCTACTGGTTAATTTTGGCTTCCAAAATGAATATAATGCACAAAATATATTAATCGGATTTGATGCCAACATGCAAGATGTCTTTGTAATAAATAGAGACATGATGGGAATCGAAAAGGACTTACATTTAAGGCAACGCATGGGTTTAAGTCTTGACTTTGATTCATATCCATATAAAATATTGAAAGCAGATGACCCTTTGGGCTGCGTTAGACATAGCTTTGCTTTTGATTTTAAGGCATGTCACTATGTCCTGATGCCCTTAATCCAGATGGCGTCAAACTGCGATATCGCCTCTTGCGAGGAGTTATTGTGCGTACTCAGAGAAAGAACTTCTTTTTGGATAAAGCAGCTTCCAGAGAATTTTTTCCCAAGAAATAAATGGTACTCTCACGACAATGTTCTTTTGTCAGTGGAGAGAAGGTATGTAGAAAATGACAGTCCTTTACTGAGGTAATCATGAAAACGATAAAAGCAAAAAGCATCGAAAAGAACGCTCAGATTGGTGTCTATTCTCCATCGGAGCCTATCTCAAAAACTCGGGAGTCTAGGTTTCGGCAAGGCGTTGAGGTTCTTGAATCTCATGGTTTTAAGGTTAAAATAGCTAGAAATGCACTAAAATGTACAAATTTTACGGCTGGAACCGTAGAAGACAGGCTATCTGACATAAGTAGCTTGCTATCCGATCGTGAAACATCGGTCCTGTTTGCATCATGGGGAGGAAAAAGCTGCAATCAGTTAGTCGGCGGCTTGGACTACAGATTGCTACAGGAGACTCGAAAACCAATACTTGGGTTCAGCGATATCGGCGTGCTGTTGAATAATATTACAGCACGGACAGGCTTGATTACTTTTTTTGGCCCAAATGTTCTAGGGAAATTGGACGAAACGTGCCATTCTGGCCTGTCTATTCTACAAACAAAAAACAATACATCAAATTTGCTCGGAAACACGAGTCAAGTGCCGTGCAAGGCCTTAAGGAACGGTATTGCTGAAGGACATTTAATTGGCGGGAATCTTAGCACGTTTGTATTAGGTGTAGTATGCAGCGATGTCCCTGATTCATACTACGATAACGCCATTTTGTTTTGGGAAGATGCGGGCAACACGACACAAATAATTAATCAGTACCTAACTGCGATTTCCAACAGAGGTATCTTTCATCGAATAAGAGGAATGATTATTGGCGATTTTTTAACCGAAGAGCCTTTGGATTGGAAAAAAGCAGACGATTTCTCTTCTGTCATGAGCGCCGTAGGCAATTGTGATATTCCAGTCTTATACGCTCCAACCTTTGGACATAAAAAACTAGAAAACCCGATACTTCCTATTGGCGCGAGATGCAGGCTGGATGTTTCTGAGTGTGCGTTGAATTTATTAACACCAGTAGTAGGCTGACCATGAATCTTGAAAGCTTGAAAGTTCCGAACTTCTTTTATGATCTGATTGTGTTTATGACACCAAGCGTGTCGCTTGTTACGGGAATCCTTTGGGGGATAGGAGCCAACAACAGTAAAAATATCATTGTTAGCACCGGAATATCTAATGCCGCAGGCTTTGATTTTCTCATGGCCTTCATTGTCGTTTTTCTATTATTTTTATTTTTCGCATATGAATATGGTCGTCTGGCAGAAGCATTGTCTACCTGGATTAGCTCATTGGTTAGTTTTCTCAGACGAAAAAAAATTTGTTTCACAAAAGAAAAGGATTTTTCGATTTGTTTGAAAAGTGAAATTCAGAAAATGCAACTAGATCAATACTTGGACAACGACCGCATTGGCAGCAAATGGACCATTTACTTTTATGCGATGAGATTCCAGCCATTAATCGGCGCCGACATTATGAAGAGATACGCATGGGAGAAACTTTCCCGCAGCAGCGCATTTACATTTGGGTTATTGTTCTTGGTTTCATTGGCACTGGCTATTCCGCGTATTTTCGGTATAATCTTTTTTGACACAGGTCTATTTGGATTTGGCTCGCTTACGTATACTTTTGGTATGCTTTTTTTTACTGTCATCGCTGTCTATGAGTTTTATCGCAGAAGATGCTGGAACAATGATTTGTTGAAAACAATTATCCCTATAATAATGTTGCCAGACGATTTTAAGGTTGATTTAAGCCAAGTCTTAAAAAAGACGTAATCGTTTTGTTCACAGACGGGATGGTCACACTTGATGCGGGGCAGCTTGCTGCTGTGCGGTGAGGGCGGGCTTTGACTATTCGCAGGAACGGTGCAAGTATTCCTGCCAGCCGATCTTTCAGTGGCTGCATCGCAAAGAGGCTGGGTAGGAAGCGACGTGATTGTGCCGATCCGGCCATCATAGAGGCGCTATCGCGGCAGGTGGCCCTGACCGCACCGGATGCCTCCATGTCGTTGTTGCGATGAACAAGAGCACCGCCTAGCGGACGAACTGCATCCCGTGAGGTCTCGCGCGGCGACAAGGCTTCTTGAAGGGACGCAGGCTACAGAGTGCGGGCTAAGACGCGCGAGAATCGACGAGGACGGGCATGGCGCGTTCCCTACGTAGTGCGGCGCGTGACGCCCTATTGTACCCTCGGGTCGGCCTAGCGTCCGGTGCGGTCATCGTTTGGCAAATCGTTCGTCGGCGGCGGATTGGTAGATGGTTCTAGCGTTGATGCCATCGTGGAGAAAGCCGAGGTGTTGGATGAAATAGACGTAGACCAAGCCTGTGGCGGTGTCAAATTCTACGTTTGTCGAGAGCATACCGCCGATACCCGAGCGCGGGCCGTTGTTCCACCAGCCCAAGGCCCAGACGCCCTCTATGTTGGGGTAGAACGTGCTCTGCTTGGTGAGCATTTCGGCGACGGTTGTGTCGCGGAGGATACGGCGGCCTTCGAGTTCGCCGCCGCGAAAAATCGCGCGGCCAAAGCGGGTCATGTCGCCGACCGTCGAGAATAAGCCGCCCGCAGGCATCAATGTGCGGCGTGTGCGGTCGTCCAGTGGGTAGGTCAAATCGAAGACATCGAACGGCTCGACGTCGGTTTTGGTTTCGTTGGGCCGGTAGGCGGTGGCGAGGCGGCTGATTTGGGCCGACGAGGGCCAAAATGTAGTGTCAACCATACCGAGCGGGCGGAAGATGCGTTCGTCGAGGAAAGTGTCGAAAGACTTACCGCTGACGCATTCGACGACGCGGCCGGCTGTATTGGTGCCCGCATTGGAATACTCGAAGGCGGAGCCGGGCTCGTTGTTGAGCGGCATCATCGCGTAGGAACAGACGCGGGCCATCAGCGAGTGACAATCAAGCGCAGGGGTTTCGACATGCGAACGAAAGGCCAATCCGCTGACGTGACAGAGCGTGTCCCGCACGGTGATGCGACGGCGGGGCCGGCGGAGTAGGATGTGCTCGTCGTCGCGCTCGACAGCCAGCCAGAGGTCGGAGAACTCCGGCACGTACGTTTCGACAGGCTCGTCGAGCGATATATCACCGGACTCGACCAGCATCATCACCGCCGTACCCGTGAAGGCCTTTGTGACAGAGGCAATCCAAAACATCGTGTCGATCGCCATGGGGCGCTTAGCAGCAATATCCGCCATGCCAATCGCACCAATATCCAATATCTCATCGGCAGAAGCAATGGCCGCCACTGCTCCGACCACGGCCCGATTGTCAATATATGGCTGAAGAACGTTGATTAGCATAGTTTCATTGTATGGAAAATTACTTCCGACGTCATGACAGCAACCGTATTGCTGCCATTGTAGCCCTCTTACCGCATAAAACACAACACAACATGGCTACAATCTCTTTGACTTCCGTTCGTTATGGTAACCGCAAACACACCACTGTCCAATATAATTCATGCTCTGGCGTCGGAACAAGCGTAAAACACGGAATAAGCATAAAATATGAGTTGTCCCCCAAAAGATGAGGGGAGTGTAACTTGAATTAGAATCGTACAATTTTCTATCTCAACCCCTTGGGAGCGTCTCATGCATCAATGCAGTTCAGGTCGAAGGAGGAGCCAGTAAGATGATGCGTCTCCAGAGAATTCCGGGCAAGACCTGAATGGTGATGAACCGATTCGCGGCAGTTTCGCAATCCGATGGTTGTTTTTTCGTCAGTGCATCCGGTCTGTTTCTGGGATTCGCGACGTTTTGGTTTCTTCGATTTGACCCCTATTCGATTCAGGCCTTTGCGGGTTGAAGTATCACCGCTCGCGAATCGATGTTGAGCACCTGGATGCCGTTCGAGAGTGTTGCCAGCGGGATTCGCCAGTACGCATGGCCACAGATCACAAGCGTTGGCTGTGAGCGTTCCAGAACCGCTCGTATGGATGGCCGGCCGAGGAGTTCGATGTCTGCCGCATCCGGCTCGCCACTTTTGACCGTCGCAGCTGGGCTTTCGTGCATGGCCAGTATGTCTGGGCCTGTTGTCGCGAGGCGTTCCACGGAGTCGCAAAAATCCCCTTCCCGCTTTCTGTGGGGTTTGTTGGGGGTTCCGATAGTCCCGGACACGCCGGCGATCTGTAGGCCGTCCAGCGTTGCGATGTTGCCGTCCAGGTAGTTGATGTCTTTCCGCCGCTTGAACGTCTCGACATCTGGTATCGACCAGCCCCTCGGGCCGAAGAAATCATGGTTGCCGGCTACGCCCGCGACCCAGCGGAAATTTCGGGCGAATGCGTCCCAGACGACACGGACGTCCCCGGAGCCGCCGCGCCGGTCCAGTTCGGGCAGGCTATACAGGTCGCCCGCGAGGATCACGCCGGTGGTATCGGGCGAAGGAATCTCGCCGAGTTTTGCCAGGGACTCCAACTCCTCGGCCAAGAGTTCGCCGAGTAGCGGTGAGGGCCTGCCATCCTCCCTCTCCAAGCCCCGTCCCTGAAGGTCGGCTGTCGCCACGATCGCCTGCAAGCCGTCGGGGAGATGGTCCACGACTGCGCGCAAAATGGGCAAATGTACCGTAACAACCCCGTGCCGGGGAATGACGTTCCGGTAGGCCAGCGTGTGAAACGGGCTGTCGGTGATGGAAAGTATTTTCATTGAATATCCGCTGTTTTTAACACAAACGGTATCGGTTGGGTAGATCGTGTTTCAGGGGAAATCGTCATGCGGCGGCTGCCCGAAGGCTTGTCTATCGTCTGCGGGTCATTTATGATTCGCGGTGTTGTCGAATTGCACAAATACGATACCGTCATGGAGTTCAGCGATGTGGCATACAGCGACTGGAGATCGGATTCTGAAGGGCGCGGAAGCGCAGATATTTGCCACCAGTGCTTACATCATGGTGCAACGTGAACGGGAGGGAACAGGAACTGACCGCTACGGCATTCCCGTGTTCGATGCCCTTACGTCTCCGCAGAAAATCGCGATGCTTCACCAGGTCACACAGGCTCTTCTTCGGCCTGAGGTGCCCATGCCCGAACTCACAGCCATTTTGGAGGGAACAATCGCGGCTGTCCTTCAGAATGTATACTTGCTCCTGGAGTTTGAAGTGTCGGCTAATCCTGACTC
>Ga0123353_10001416_pt1 | contig 29291 bp, 18 predicted proteins | sample TergutLab28metaG_3_FD_92763 | JGI IMG/M metagenome (GOLD analysis project Ga0123353, IMG submission 92763) | Labiotermes labralis P3 segment gut microbial communities from Petit-Saut dam, French Guiana - Lab288 P3 | ecosystem: Host-associated > Arthropoda: Insects > Digestive system > Gut ...
ACTTGACAAAACATTGTCATAATTCCCGCCGAAAATCTCCGCGCATTTTAGTATCGCTAAAATTGCCGCGGGATTTTTTGTTGTGTCAGTTAATAAAAAGTCCAAGGCTTTCTTTAGTTGTTCGTTGTGAGAACCCGCCGTCGCCAGCGCGTAAACTCCGAATGCGTGACCGTGCATATTATATCCGGAGATTTTTCTATTGAAAGGCAGATAATAACCGTACACGAATTTACCATCTTCTTGAATATTTCGCGCGAGATATTCCGCGTTTTTAGAAATTATTTCATCAATTTTTACTTCATCGCTGGAAAAGAACTCCATTGTTTTAAAAATTATCACGTTTTGAATATTTAAAACTTTAGCGTCAATTATTTGGTTTCGCGTTTGACGCAAATGCAAAACAATGTTTCCAATACTCAGCTGACATTTCTCACGCAAAGGGACGTCCGCCCAATCTTCGCCGACGAGTTCGTCGATTTTTTTGTTTTCAAACGGATAATATTCTTCGCTTTCGGTGTATTTTATCAGTGCGGCGGCGTTCACTTCCTGCTCCAGAAACGCGAAATTGTACATCGAATCGAACGAAATGCCGTATTTAAAATAGAACCGTTTGGTTTTTGCGCCAATTCATCCAATTCATCAATTGTTAATATTTTTTCGCTCACGACTAAATCCAATTTCAACCAATCGGGAGTGGATTTAATAAATTTGATATGTTTTAAAGCTTTATTACAAGCGGCTTGATAAGCAAGGTCAATGGTCTCTCCGTAACCGGCAAAAACTGACGCCCGATTGGATTTATATCCAACAGATACTAAAATTTTATATTTGTCAAAGTGAACATCTGCCGCCGCTGTAAGAAGTTTCTCTTTCAAATTATCAAGCCGTGCGAGGAAATTATCAACATAATTCGTGTCACTATTAATTCGTGCTTTCATATATACCTCTTTCCAAATATAAAAAATACGGGGGCAGGAAAACCCGCCCGCCGCAAATTTAATTATAAACTGATTCGGAAAATTGAATTATTCATTGCTTTTGTCTTTCTTGTCTTTTTTCTTAAATTTAAGCGCGGTACCACCCAACAATGCTCCAAACATGCCCGCTATGGCAGCAAACATATTATTACTATCGGAAGTCTGCGGCGCCCCAAGCGGTATATTCGTAAAGACAAAGTCATCTCCATCTCTGTCTGAGGCTAACAAATCACCCAATGCAATTTCATCGAAATAAAAGTCAACGTCTATGTCTGTATCGGTGTCAGTATCCGTGTCTGTGTCAGTATTATTGATATTATTTTGGCTATTTTATTTTTTTTTGCCTCTTTTAGTCTGGAGTTGGGGTTCTCCGTTTTCAGCCTCGTTTTTTTATTTTAAGACAGAAACGTGGTTACTCTGTCTTGATCCGCTCGCTCGTGAATGGAAAAATTATTGAAATAACGTTTGTTTTGATATTATACATTACAATGCCATATAATGTCAACAGGATTTTACATAAAATTAAAATTTTATGTTATCCAATTGTAAATCTTTGCGCTTTAACTATGAAATTTGATATTGTCTATAATGAAAACTCTACATTTTAAACCGCGATCAAATCAAACTTTATAGTTGAATTACGCGTAGCGGTTTGATTTTCCGGATCGTAGGTGTAGATTACCAAAACGGCATTATACTCACCCTTTTCAAGCGTCTTTAACAACGTGATATTTTCAAGATACATGCCCGGTTTCACCAAACCTGATATATACAAAACTTCATTCGTATCTTCTAAAGTTATCTCAAATACAAAACAACAATTGTTACCGGTCGGATTTACCAAGAATATTTGCACATCAGGAGAATTAGCGGGGATTGTAATGCTGTCATAACTTTGTAGAATAACTTTATGTTCTGCGAGTGGTAATGGGTACTCAAGTTCTGTAGCTGTGTACGGTTTAGCGTTTTCGTCCGGCATCACCGGCGTTGAAAGCGGGATCATAAACGGACCTGTTATATCATGAAAATCGGTTAATGGAAATATCAATACTGCGAAAGCAAATAACATCGCACATAAACATACCGTTACCGCAGATGCCTGTATTAAGTTACGCTTATGCTTTCTTACCGCTTTGATTTCTTCGGCACGGAGCAATACCCGTTTTGCGATCTCCTCACTGTTGAACATAGCAACTCCTCCTTTGGATGAGATTGCCCTTTAGTTGCGTGTGATTGTTTCCTATACATTTGAAATTACCTTTTATAAATTTTAAATCATTTATACATTTAGAGTCAAATAAACTAAAAAACTCGCACCCCGTCCGAAAAATATTTTTATAAACGCCTTCAATCATAAGTGAAACCATCGCTTTCCAGTTTCTTTTTCAATGCCAATTTCGCCCTGTATGCCAAATCCGTAATTTGTTTAACGCTCCTGTTCATAGCCTTACCGGCTTGTATGTAGCTCATATCCTCAAAATAGAGAAGATGTAAAACTGTATAATATTCTTCTTTTAAGCTACGCATGGCTTCCTGAACATAGCGCCTGTCGTCTTCACGTTCAATGAGACTTTCTACCGTATCGCCCTCATCCATAAGAACATCTGTAATTTCCTCATACGGGATATATTCTTTGTTCTTACGCATTTTCACATAACGTATCGCGAGATTTTTTGCAATCGCGAACAGATATGTTTTTAATGATGATTTCCTCGCGAATTTATTGCTTACGGCGAGCTGCGCGAACGCTTCAATCATCAATTGTTTCGATTCGTGATAGTCATGTACCATACCGTATATGAAATAGTACAATTCATCCTTGTACATCTCGACTATCTTCTCGAAAGCTTCGTTGTTACCCGTTATGTAACGGTTATATAATTCTTCGCCCGGAATGACATGCTCATTATCATGTTCCATCACAATCATCCCCATTCGTATGATATATCCTTTTTCGCCACATTATAACATAAAGTACTACTTGTTACAATAGAAAAATGTAAATTTTTCTGTTTTATTGTAGAATATTAACCCGGAATCTCCGTCTTGACAGCATTACTTTCAGTTTTCGTGTGCCATAGTTGTTCCGACTCCTGCGAAATTCCTCGATTACCGCGTTCTCCAATGTCGTGTCTACTGGCTTCGGTTTCTCTCGATAGTATAACGTGCTGCGTGCAATTTTCAATACCTTACACATCGCACAACCGCATGTATGCGGATATACTGTATTTTTTACAATTCTCGAAAATTACACGTCTTTTCGTCCACCCTGAACTTTGTTCAGGTTATCACCGCCGCCTGCTTTAAAATGTCATTCTCCATCCAAGTATCACGGTTATCACTCGGGCGTTTTATCGACGTCAACAGGCGTTGTCTTCGTGTTGTTTTTCGTTATAGCTCCTGTGGTACGTAATGGTTTTTTGGCGGTTTTGTTGAGATTGGGAGCAAGAATATGATGTAAAAAAGCCTTAGCCTTATAAGGCTTTTTTTATTTATCCACCAAATACCTCTCCAGCGTTCGATACAACTCATCGGTGTCGATCGGTTTCCCTAAGTGGTTGTCCATACCGGCCGCAAAACAGCGTTCGATATCCTCCCTGAAAACATTGGCCGTCATAGCGACGATTGGAATCGCCTTAGCTTTATCGTACTCGAACGCGCGTATCAAACGCGTCGCTTCATATCCGTCCATTTCCGGCATTTGAATATCCATCAATATAAGGTCGTATTTATCCGGACTTTCCTTGAACATATCAACCGCTTCAACTCCGTTTACGGCAAAATCGATAAAAATATCCGTGTCTTCCAGAATTGCCGAAATGATCTCGCGGTTTATTTCAACGTCTTCCGCGATCAATATCGTGGTGCCCTGATAATCGTAATCTTCTTTTATTTTTAAAGATTTACTTTTCAGTACCTCGTTATTTTCAATTCCGATAAATTTATTTATATTGTCAATAAGTATTGAGGGGAACAACGGTTTGGAAATGAAATGATCTACGCCGGCTGCAATTGCCTCCTTCTCAATGTCGCTCCATTCAGCGACCGAAATCATAATAATTATCGCGTTGTCACGAGTGAGTTTTTTGATTTTTTGGGTCAGCTCAATACCGTTCATATTCGGCATTTTCCAATCGACAAAGAAAATATTATACAATTTATCTTCGTGTTTATGGATTAAATCCAGCGCTTCGAATCCGTCTGCGGCGACGTCGCAGTACAAATCAAATTTTTTCATAACTTCCGTAAAATATTCCCGGATTTCAAGGGAATCATCAACGGCGAGTATGCGTAAATCTTCTTTATTTATATCAAGTTGAAAATACGTCTTTGCTTCTCCCATTTCATATTTTATCGTAAATATAAACTTCGCGCCTTTGCCGAGTTCCGATTCGATCCATATCCTGCCGCCCATCAATTCAACGATCTTCTTGGAGATAGAGAGTCCGAGACCGGTGCCGCCGTATTTGCGGGCAGTACCGCCGTCCGCCTGCTCAAACGAATTGAACAATCGGGATTGCTGTTCTTCCGAAATTCCGATTCCGGTATCGGAAACCTCGATTTGAATCATGGGATTGTCTTCAGAAGAGGGTAGATTTGTAGCGGTTAATGTAATCGTGCCGCCGTCGGGAGTAAATTTTACGGCGTTCGTCAGCAGGTTTGTGATAACCTGCGCCAGATGCTGCTCGTCTCCGATAATCGATTCGGGAATATTATGGTCGAGATTGACAATAAAGTTCTGATACCTTTCCTCTATGCGGAAGTTTATTACATTCGTAACGTTTATCAGCATTTTTTCGAAATTAAAAACGTCGAAGGACAAATTAAATTTGTTAGCTTCAATTTTCGACATATCGAGAATATCGTTGATAACACCCAATAAATGCTTGGACGCCCCTTCAATTTTTTCGAGACAGTATTCCTTTTTCGAAGGGTCTTTTGAACCTTTAGCGATGTTAGTCATACCGATGATAGCGTTCATAGGCGTTCTCATCTCATGGCTCATGCGCGATAAAAATTCGCCTTTCGCTATACTCGCGTTTTCCGCGATGTCTTTCGCCCGTATTATTTCGGTGATGTCGTGTATAATCACAAGGACGCCGGCAAATTCGCCGTTATCCTTATTAAACGGCAAAATATTTACCTCATATTTGTTGTTTCCGGTTGAAATTTCAAGCGTGTTATCTATCTTTACAGTTACGCGGCTGTCAATAATACTCTTGATCAACGCGGTTATTTCTTCCGTTAAAACCGGAGGCCGGTATCTTTCGACGATACTGTCAAGTTCCCGCCCCTGCAGAATTGAAATGTCGTCGATGTCGATTATGCCTGATATCGAATTGGTTCCCAACAAGAACTTTTTGTTTTCATCAATTATAAACATGGGATCGGGGCACGATTCCAGAAGCAGGCGGACATACATCTCCTGCTTTTGTTTTTCTCCGGTAATTATTTTATTAAGCCCCGCCTGCGTCTCAATATTTAATTTGTCGATTTCATTGCGTTTATTAATAGTCCGAAGTTCCCGCGCAAGTTTATTCTTTTCAATTTCGACCGCTTTCAATTTTTGCAGGAGCGCGTCGTATTCTTCTTTCGCGATATTCATAAATTCGCCACTGTTCAATTCTAAACCCTCGCTTATAAAATACAAATGACTAATGAGTAGTTATGGAATCTGTTAGTCGGCATACCGTTTTTAACCGATGTCGGGCAAATTTCGCCGCCTGAATATCCCGCCATAAAAGGAATATCGGAATTCATTGTATTCTTTATGCATTGGAGTTCCGCCAAAGGCTTTTGCGCGCCTAAAAGCGTTGCGCGCCGTACAACGCAAGGGAATAAAATTGTACCTTTTACATCAAGCAGTTCATTGATTTGTTTAAGAGCCTGCTTGGTCGTTATCAATATATCGTCAGGGTTACATGCAAGAATAGTCAATGTCGACCCTTCGTCGACGTCGCCGTAGAAAATAGCCGCGCCTTCATCCGTAAAAGCCGCGTGACCGCGGATTACCGGTATGCCGTCATAATCTTCGCGCTTCAGAAAATCTATCTTAAACGGTGAGAATTTAGCGATTTGAGTATATCCCCCATCCTCAAAATATTTAAGAGCAACGTCGTTATTTATTTCAAATACACAATTCCCGGCCGCTTTCGTTATATCGCCTTTTGAAGATACCGCGTTATCGGAAAGCGTCGCAACCATAAACCGCGGATTGATGTTTCCGTAGCACAATACGAACGGCATCGCGAATTTATTGTTTATACCGTTGTATATCGTATCGCATTCCGAAAAATCAGCCGTATCGTCGATAGCGCACGTTCCGAAAACCGGCGTGTCCGGTATGATATTTCTCCAAGCCCTTAAATACTCGTCACCCGCATGGATTCCGAACGGCGGAAACACAATCGCCATTTTAGGCTTTTCATCCGCCGCAAACTTTCCATAAGCTGTCTTAACCGGTCCGTCCACGTCCCCGCTGACATCGTCCGCAATACCCGCGATAAACCAGACGTCGTCCGACGTAATTATAAAAATAGTCAGAATCATTTCGCCGATTTCATCGTTTACAGCCTGCGACGAAGTCGTCACTCCCGCCAGGTCAAACGGCAGGCTATCGCAGATATGCTTCAAAACTCCGGTGCCGATAAATTCGGTGTGGCACATTATAATGCCTACCGTATGTTCAAGCAGGGAAATCTTTTCATCAAGCTGCGTTTTGATTTCGTTTAAAGCGATTTCCGGGTCGTCGATTTCATAAGTGTATACGCTTGCGCATTTTAACATAAATAAAACTCCTCACAAAATAAGAATAATCAATGAATAATTATGGAATCTGTTAGTTGGTACGCCGTTTTTAACCGACGTCGGACAGATCTCGCCGCCCGCATATCCCATCATATACGGTATTTCGGGATTTATAATTTTCCTTATAAGCTCCAATTCTGTCAGCGGTCCGACACGCTGCGTCATCATTCGCCGTACGATACACGGAAATAGGATTGCACCGTTTATATCCGGCATTTCGTTCAACTGTTCAATCTTCTGCTGCGTCGTCAGCATTACTTCGTCAGGTCCGCAAGTCAACAGGGTGAAAGTCGATCCTTCATCGACGTCTCCGCGGAAAATAGCCGTTCCGTTCTCCATAAAAGCGGCGTGTCCGCGTACAACGGGTATTCCGTCATAATCCTCTCGTTTTTTCTGATCAATTATAAAAGGTACAAATAAAAAGTTTTCCGCGAGCGCGCCGTTGCTTATAAACCCGATGCTTTCAAAATATTTAAAAGCGTTAATGTTGTTTATTTCCTGCACAAAAGGTCCGCTTGATTTTGTGATTTCGCCCCTATACGGCATAACTTTATCGTCCGGCAACGTCCCGATAAGAAAACGCGGATTGATATTCCCATAACACAATACAAAAGGCATCGCGTATTTATAATTTTTACCGTTGTATATGGTTTCGCTTCCTTCAAATGTAAGCGTATCGTCTATTGTAACCGTACCGAAAATCGGCACAGCCGGGAGAACCTGTTTACACGCGTTTATATATGCGTCTCCTGAATTTTTCAAAATCAGCGGAGGGAATATTAAAGCGAGTTTAGGCATTCCGGGCATCCCGGCGGCGGCTTTTTCAACAGCCTCTATAACCGGTCCGTCGATTTCGTCTTCAAGGTCTCCCGTTACGCCAGACTTAAACCAGGTGTCGTCTGACGTCATAACAAAAATCGTCAGAATAAGCTCGCCCGCTTCATTGTTGACCGCCTGTGAAGCCGTCGTCACCCCCGCCAAGTCAAACGGCAGGTTTTCACTTATGTAAGCAACAACCCCTGAAGTGATAAATTCCGGGTTGCACATAATTATGCCGACTGAATTTTCGAGAAGCGTTATTTTTTTCTCAAGCTGCGACTTGATTTCGCCAAGGGCGATTTCAGGGGCATCTATTTCATAAGTATAAACGCTTGCGCATTTTAACATAGTGTTATCCTCGTTTCTCACGTATTAAAAGTTATGATTGGCATTATACAACATTTATTAATTATTTACAATGGATAAAATTGTTAATTTTATCATAAATTAATTTTATTATAACGTAAGTTCGATAAAAACATAAAAAACAAACTCATGAATCTTACCGATTCATTGTGATTCATGCCTTCCAAGTAATTAATTATATCACTTTTATGCAAAATTTTCAAGAATAAATATGTAAATTATTTCTGTTCGTTTAGGTTTATGGGCGCTGTTAAAAATGAATCCGCTGAATCCGAATTTCACCAGTCGATAATTATAGTAGGTTCTTCATCAAACAAATAATAATTATAGTCATACCCTACATTTGTAGTTGTGTCAATAATTTTCAAAAATTATCTTGACTTTTTGATTTTTTTTTGCTATCTTATATTGATAGAATTGATAGAAAGGCTTGATTTTTAATGGAAAATATAAAATACAAAAAAGGCGAAAAAATTTTAGTAAAGACTCCCTATGGTCCGATATGCGCGGGCATGACTTGCACGGGAACTACTTTCACTCCCGCCGGAGCGGACAAGGAAGCGTGCGTTTTCACACGCATTTGGGATCAGGCGTACATGTACCCCAATTTTGATATGACACAAAAACCGATTGTATTGACGGATGATCTTTACAGTTGTAACGGAATCACGGCCGTTGACTGGAACCATGACGGAGTAGAGGATTTCGTCATCTCAAGCAGTACCGCGTTACTCTGGCTTTATGAACAGACTGTAAAAGAAGACGGCAGCATCTTCTTGGAGAACCGCGGTTTGATCAAGGATTACAAAACCGGATATAATTTCAACATACCGTTTTATCACCGCGAGTATGGATATATCGACGATCTGAGCGGGTATGTAAGCCTCGCGTTTTTCAACTATACTTTTCCCGCACATTATCCGGGCAGACGGGGCAGAGTAGACCTAATCATCGGAGACACGGCGGGCAAACTGTGGTGGCTGCCGGACGAATCGGAAGGAAACGACCCGCCGAAGTATTCGGGCGAAACCTACAAAAAAGACGAGGACTTGCTCAAAAATGATTCCGGTCATTGGTATAATAAAACTTACGGCGAATACTTTGCCAAGCCGAGCGATGAATTATTGGACGAAAACGGAAATCCGTTTGTTCTGGGAATAGTTTTCGAGCATAACAGAAAATACAACGGAGGTAACACAAAACCCTTCACGATCTACAACGATGAAACCGGTTTGTACGATTTGCTTGTACCGTGCGGTTATTACTACGAGATGAAATATCTTAAGTGCTTGGGACTTGACGGGAACGGGAAACCGACTTTCCGTGACATGGGTGCGGTAACCCCTGATTTGATGCTCGAAAAACCGGATTCGATGGTTTATCATTTTTCTCATTCGTTCAGCGCCAAAGAGAAAAAGCTCTATATCAACGATATAGGGCTGGGTACGCTTGAATATGACTTCGATTGGGAAAACGGAATGCCCACGTTCAAAAACGCCAGAAAGGTGTTCGGATACGACACGGACGCAAAAGGATATCTCACGGAATATATACTGCGTGACGATTCGACCGGTAAAGAATACATAAACGATTTCCCAAACAGGCTTATCCTGCATGAAATTGAGCGCGGCAAAGACGGCGTGAAAATCGCGTATGAGCCGATCAGGCTGAAATATGAAGCAGACCCCAACGTGAAACGGTTAGCGGATCATTTGGAGCCTGACAGGGGATCGTTCAATTTCAGCAGTTCGGAGACAGCGTTGAAAGCGGACGAAAAACTTGTAGAGCCTAAAGGGGAAACAGATCCGCAGGGTTTGGAGAATTGGGGATTCCACCGCAGCGCGATATGGAACTGGGACGGCAGCGGTAAAAACCATATCATAATCGGCACAGATACCGGTAATCTGCTGTTAGTGACGGACATCGGCGAATACTTCACGACCGGACTGTGCAAACTTTCCGATTATCTGAAGGATTCCGAAGACAATGTAATCAAGCTCCACAACCGCTCGAAAGCGATTGCGTTCGACTTGGACGGCGACGGGCGCGAGGATTTGATCGTAGGCGGGCAGAGTTATCAGCTGGGTGTTCCGAAAGACCCGTGTCCCGGTTCTGAGTTCGTAGCGTTTTTAAATCGCGGCGCAGATGAGAACGGCTTGCCCATTCTTGAAAAAATACCATTGATCCTTCACGGTCACGAATATATCACGAGTACGAATAAGCATGTTCATTTGTTCACTGAAGACATCGACGAAGACGGCGAAACAGAAGTCATATTAGTCGATCAGCGGAACGATAACATGGTAGGTCGTATATTCAAAAAGGTTCCGGATAAAACGGAATTGTACTATACCGGCAGCTACATCGAATACTTCAGCATAGACGACAGCCTCATGGACATCGACGGCGACGGCAAACTGGAAATTGTATTCGGCGGCGGGGAAACAGGATTTGTACAATATTACAAAATTGAGAAAGAGGAAATTAAATGAAAAAAGTATCACTACTCATCGTCATCTGCATGTTGTTCGCAATTATAGCGTGCGGAGCAAGCAATGAATCTGTAAACGAAACAAAAAGCACCGCTGAAACAACAGCCGCCGAAACTGCTGATCCGAATTACAGCGTGTTCCCCAAAGTTAATATGGAAGGCAGGGAATTTATTATTCTTATGCCGGATTACTTCATCGGATGGCAATTTAATCAGGAAGCGGAGAACGGCGAACCCCTGAACGACGCCGCATACAGGAGAAATACTGAAATCGAAGATCAGTTCAATATTACCATCAGGGCGCGCGGAGTTACCGACGATAACTGTCACAAGGAATTACTTAAACTCGTGCAGAGCGGCGACGATTCCGTCGATTTGGTATTGCCGCATCCGACTTCCGGAAACGGATATCCGCCGCTGATCACCGACGGATTGCTTCTTGAATGGTCAAACCTGAAATACATTGACTTTTCAAAACCGTGCTGGAACCTCGACATGCAGAAGTCGCTGACGATTGCCGGTAAACTTATGTATGCTAACGGCGCTCTTAGCACCGCTAACGCCGCTATAATCGCTTGGAATAAAAGTTTCGCCCATGATCTCGGCAGAACAGAAGATCTTTACAAGCTGGCTCTGAACGGTACATGGACGATGGACAAACTTATCGAATACACCAAAGACGTGTATATCGATGTCAACGGTGACGGAAAAGAAGATAAATTCGACATTTACGGTTATATGGCGAACAGTTCTGAATACAGCTACCTTTATTCAGGCGGCGTGAAGGTCGCGAGAGTTAACAGCGAAGGCAGACCGGAACTGACTTTTATGGACGATCGCCTCGCTACTATATTTGATAAAGTGTACACTTTGGTCAACAATTACGGTTCATTTAAACACCCTAACGTATATGAAAGTTGGGATCATTTCGGGACCGGCGGCGCACTTACAACGCCGTGGGACAGCGGTTACTCGCAATTATTCCGCCCGATGGAGTTCGACCTCGGCATACTGCCGTATCCTAAATTGGACGAGATTCAGGAAAATTACTACAACTGTACTGCCGGAGGTATCGTTGCCGTGCCGATCAACGCTAAGGATATTGACAACCTGAGCATAATCATACAGGCACTCATGGAAGGCAGTTACAAATACGTACGTCCGACATATATCGACACGGTTCTGTACAATAAATGCCTGCGCGATGATGAATCAAGGCAGATCATGGAAATGATAATGGACAGTTTAGTATACGATATTGGGTTTACTTTCATGGTTGACAAGAGTTTAACATATATCATAAACAGTCTTATATTGGATAAAAACAGCAAGGATTTCGTGTCGTATTATGAAAGCCGCAAAGACAAAATACAGAAGGAATTGGATAATTTATACGAAGCGGTTATTGCTTTGGACACGAAAGATTAACGCTGTTTCTGTGTTAATTTATACTATAAAATATCTATATATTCACATTTTATACATCAAATCGTCTCAAACTTAATGTCATTCCCGACCGCATACCGCTCGGCGCAGGAACCCGCAGGGGCATGAATTATTAACTCGTCACTGCAATTGGCAAATGCATTGATTTTAACCTCTGTGTTCCCGTTCGCTATCGTTACGCTCGTCAGCGATCTGCACCACTCAAACGCATATTCGCCAATTAGCGTCACACTTTTCGGTATCTCTACGCTCCTCAGCGAACCGCAATACGAAAACGCCTCGCTTCCAATATCTATTATTCCGTCCGGTATCGTTACATCCGCAAGCAGGGAACAAGCGTAAAACGTCCTGTCGCAAATACTTGCCGCACTTTTCGGTACCGTTAGTTCTGTCAGCGATTCACACCACGCAAACGCCCTTTCGCCAATACTCGTTATATTATCCGACAGCACCGCGCTTGCCAGCGAATTGCAATCAGCAAAAGCATCCTCCCCAATCTCCGTCACACTATCGGGTAGCGTCACAGCCGCGAGCGAGTAACAATCGTAAAACGCCTTATCTCCAATACGCGTAACGCTTCCGGGTATCTCTGCGCCCGCCAGCCAGTCGCAACCGGAAAAAGCGCCTGCCCCGATACTCGTCGCGCTGCCGGGGATATTCACCGCCGTGAGATTGGAAAAATCGCAATATTCTCTGTCGCCGGCTCCCCTCACGCGATCCGGTATAACGACTCCCATTTCGTTTATAAGTTCCGCTTTTTCTAATACCCCATTTTTATTGATTGTAAATTTGACAGCCATTTACGCCCACGGATTGGCCGACGCCGGAGGTTTAATTCCGGGCAGGAGAAATTGCTCCCATAAATACCACTTGCCGTCCTTTGCCTGACGCAGCATGATCGGACGTGGGCTGTCCGCACCGCCGCACGCTACATACAACTTGGCATAACCCTGATTGTCATAGCTGTACGGAGTATCGCTGACAACGACCGTATACGGTTGCGACGGAGTATAGTCGTTTTGCGGGACAGCTCCCGCGAAATACGACCGCGCAAGAAATTCTCCCTTGTTGCGTTGTCCCATTTCTGTTTTAAGCATCTGGAGTTCTCTCCCGCTCAACGTACTGAAGCCTTTCAGGAAGGTCATCATCGCGACGGACTCGATCTGGTTTTTCGTGTATGCGTTGAGAGCCAGAACAAACATTGCCGCCGTATCGTATGGAGATTGCATTTCCGCCTGCGGAAGCGCGGCAAATTCCGCATGAGTCATGGGCAGCGCGGAAAACGCTATGGATTTGGTTCCCCCTCCGGTCGGTTTTTTAGATTTATCAAAAAATTCCATCTAATCGTCCTCCATTTTTTATTTTTATCTTCACCTTATTATTTATTATCCCCTGTCTCATACTAATATTATAGCGGAATTTTATATCTTGTCAATGCTGTCTTAATTTATAAAAAATAAAAATTTTGCATATTAATTATTTTTATGATATAATGTGTATATCTTTTTAAAATGGTAAGGGGAATTTTTATGGATAAAGTAAATTTTAATTACGCCTTCGGAGCGCCTCACAGGATAACGCTGTCAAGACCTTCGGCGAGTGAAAAGACCATTTTTGACTTGCAAAATAACCTTGTCAAAATCAGTTGGGGCTGGGGCAATCTCAAAGATAAATTCCCGCTGAGCTGGCAAACTGTACCTATGGATATATTTTTGGATTTGAAAATTTTGATTGACGGCAAACCGGCTGAATTCGCCGAATGGAGACGTACCGCAAGCGGAACACCTATGCTTGCCATAAACGGCGACGGATATATTATAGAAGCGATAGCGGTCGAATGCGGATGCTTGATTAAACTTTCGGCAACGCGCGATTTATGCGTCGTACTGACGCATACGAACGGTTGGGTAATTAGCAATCAGGGATGGATTGACGGCGAAAACACCAATGTGCTTATGACTATGAATCATGAACGAGCGGACAGGCTTATTGCCGTCGGTTCCGGCGCGGACTGTTATTCTCTGCCGACGGAAGCCGGATATTCAAAATCGATGCTGTCATGTTTTAAAGTTGAGCCCGGTCAAACCAAGAACGGGTTCATCTTCATGCCGTACAAAGATTATTTTGAGAATATTGATAAAATCCTCGCGTATGACTTTGAAAATCTTTTTAATCAAGCCAAAAACGAATGGGACGAATATTTAAACAAAGGTATTGAATTTATCATACCGGACGAAAGCGTTTTGCACTGTTACAAAAGCTGTCTCGCGGATTTATTCGTCATGCGCGAGGAATTAGCCGACGGTTATACGGGCGTTTGCTGCGGAACTGAACATTACCGTTCGGTGAACAGCGGCGAACCCGCGCTCGCCGCGATGTTTTTTGACAAAGCGGGATATACTGAAGAATCTCTTTCAGACATGCGCGTCTATTTCGACGGGCAGAACGAAGACGGCTGCTGGGCGTGCAACAAAGGTTGGGAGCGTGATAGTTGGGGCGTCGCGTACAATAAATCCTTGCTCGCACTGGAACATTACAAATTGACGCGCGACACAGATTTTCTGCGTGAAATATACAAACGTATGAAACGTTCCTCGCTTTGGAATCACGCGGCAAGGCAGAGAAACAAGATAGACGTAACTTCTCCATATTACGGTTTGTTGCCGCGCGGAATGGGAGACTGCGGGCTTATGAACGGGTGTGATTATTACGGAGTGTTCTATCCGGGCAATTTTATGGTGGTTGCCGCGGACGGCTTAACTTTGGATGCGGCGAAAATTCTGGGCGAAGCGGACGTTGATTTACTTGAGGAAATTTATCTTACCGCGAAAGCTGATCTGATTAAGTCTGTCAGGAATAATTCAAAGAAAGACAACGGAATTGAATACATTCCCGGAATCGCCGGCGCGGATAATTCATCGCTGTTCGGATGTTTGTTCGCTTATTACCCTGCGGGACTGCTCGACAAAGACGATCCGCTGATATGCGGAGCAGTGCAGCTTTTTGAAACACGCAGGAAAAGCGAAGGCGGATTGCCGATAGGTACGGGCTGGATGAAGGAAGGCTTGTGGGTGGCTATGGCGTTAGACAATCTCGCGTCTGCATATCTGCGTATGGGAGAATACGATAAAGCGAGCGCGTATCTTTATCCCGTTTTGAATCACGCGTCGCCGTTTGTGACTTGGTGCGAGGAGCGCGGTGCGGAAATAGATACGCCTGCGAAGGGCGGAGATATGCAGCATTTGTGGACGCCTGCAGCGGTATGTCAGTTTATGCGCGATATGATGATAATGGAACGCAAAGATTGTTTGCATATTGCGTGCGCGACGCCGAGACATTGGCTTTCGGAAGGGCAGAAAATCGGCGTTAAAAACGCGTCTTCTCATTACGGAAAATTGGATTTTGTTATCGGAAACACTCCTTACGATACGGTTTTAATAAAATTATCCGCCGAAAGAAAGATAGAAACTCCCGTTGAGTTTCATATCAGGCTGCCGCTTGAAAATTATTCGTTTGAGGTTGCGTCGGCTGAATGCGAAGTAAACATAGCGGGTGAAAGTGTTACGATGAAATCAGGCGCAAGAGAGCTGGAAATTGTTTTAAACGTTGTTAAACAAACAAAATAATAGTATAATTTCTCAAAAAACAATTAAGATTCACCTTCACCTAATTTAATTATATGCACCGAGCCGAGTCTGTCCGCTCCGCCTACAGCTAAATACCGACCGTCAGGGGATACGGCGATGCTTGAAAGTATATTTGCCGCCGTAGGACCGTCCATCCATCCGGGCGAATTGTAGTTTACAAATCCAAGCTGATGAAGCCCTGTTTCTTCATCAAAAGTGAAAATAGTGTTGAGGTCTTCGACATCTCCCGCCGTTCCGTAAACCTTTTTTCTGTCCGGAGTAACGCACAGACAGCGTACAGGTCCATGTGAAGCGGCGTTTCCGTAACTGAACACTTTCCCATTTTTGTACGTAGCAAAGAGTCCGTCTCTGGTTCCGACGGCCATTTGACCGCAGCTCATCTCAACCGTAGCAGAAGAAACGGCAAGATACCGCCTGCCCGTCACTTCAGGCAGTTTTATTCCTTCCGGAAACTGTACCGATCCGGGCTGTAATTTGGCTTTCAACCAATCACGCAACTCTGCGGATATTTCTGAGAACGGTTTGACTTCCCCGACAGCGTAACTGAAACTGAACGGCGTGTAAACTGCCCACTTGTTGTTCTCTTCCCTTTCAACCATCCGGCTTTTCAAAATGCAGCGCCACACCATTACATTTTCGTCGGCGTCCGCAGCTTCTTTGGAGTCGAAATATATTTTCTCACGCGGAATGATTTTAAAATAATAGACTTTTTCTCGTTTTTCCGCTTCTACGAAGGCACTTTCAGTGTTCGGCCAATCCAAGAAATCGCCGTAAGCGCCCAACGGAGCCGTACCGCACAATCCGTGTACGTTCATTTCGTCGTCCCACGCAATGCCGATGACGGACGAATCACATATGTCCGGCGTGTGTCTCCATAAACGGATAGGTATTACATTGCCTATCGAAACCGGTACAAAAGGATTATTCCCCGATACTTCTTCTCCGGCGTAAAGCTTTAGATTCAAGCTCAGTTTGCGTTTTGTTTCGGCGACCGCTTCTTCCGAATATGGTTTCACAACGATTGGTTGTTCCCACACAGGTCCTTTTATTTCCGCGTTAGGACGGAACTTCGCCAAATCAATACAGAAAAGCGCCGACGCAGATTTATAAGTTTCCGTCGGGTCTTTTTGTATCGGTGTAGCACTGCCCATGCAATAGAAAATATCCCTTTCTTTGTCTATACACATTACATAAGACCCGCTGTAGTTTTGTTCCTGCGAACCCATGAGACCCAATATCTCAGGTCTTTTGCCCGCTTTAAAATCCCAGCGGTGGAAAATACGGTATTGGTTCGGAGCATAGAAAAATTCATCCTCCGGCAAGTCGAATTTGAATCCGGAGAGCGCGTACCAAAGTACACCGTACTTATCTATGGCAATTTCATCCAGCGACAAGGGATCAGGGGAAAAGTCGTTCACATAATCCACAGGGCTGCGTTTACCTAACGATTCTACTTTTAAAGTGTGTGTATCAAACAGATAAATATCCTCCGAAGACGTGGATGTAAACACGAATTCATGATCCGAACAGTTACAAGCCTGTGATAAATACCGGTACCACGTATTGTTTACGAAATTATCCGGATACGCGGGCAAACGCCAGTTCAAATCCTCTAATTTTTGCGTATCGACATTTATACGGAAGAGAAAGCCTGTTTTCGTCATACAATAAATATTTCCGTCAGGACCCAAATGCATCCGGTAGCAATAAACTTCGGCCGCCTTGCCGAGGTCTTTGACAGAACAATTGTCAAGTGAATAACGGTATACATGCCCGCGCATAAACCCTATGAAATAATAACAGTTATATTTCGATTCGTAACACGCGCCGTATATACTTTCACGCGGAACCGGAATACCCAGATTTTTAGTTTCGCCGGTTTTGGGGTAATAAATGATAATTGACGAACCCGGGAAACCGTCGTAAACATGATTTATATGTGCAAACGGCATCCATTCGTTATGATGATTCGGGCGGCCGGTGGAATGGGTGGCTGCGATTACGCGTCCGTCGGGCAGAAAATCGATGGATTCATGCAGTTTTGACTGCGGAAGCATACGTTCCTTCGGCAAAACCGCTTCTTCTATTTTCAAGACGATTTTTTCTTCGTTTTTAGCAAAATCATAAGCCATCAAACGCGTATGCTGCCCTGCGATGCCCTCGTTGGCTAAAGATACATAAAGCATTCCGTCGTAGGGTGAAACATTCATCCCCCAGCAATGAGGATAGTTTATCTTCCCCGGATCGGCTATTATCCGCACGCCTTCCTGATTGATCAGGCGGAATTTTTCCGGATCCGTATACCTGCCGAAATAACTTGATCTGCCTTTTGGAATACTCATAAAAAACCTCCTAATTTTTTTAAAATCATATCATAATGTAACATATATTTCAAGTGCATATTGTATATAATTTATTAAATGTCAAAAATCTTAAAAAAAATATCTTAGATGAACGTTTTTTATTGACTGATAAATTGAAATATGTTAATATGAGAATATAAAAAATTATAGAAAAGAGATATAATCATGAATAAAATTATAAAAGCAAAAGAAACCATAAGTTCAAAAGAACGGGTGCGCCGTGTGATACGGCACGAAAAACCTGACAGAGTGCCTATAAATTACAGTACAAATGCCGGAATAAGAGCGCGTTTGATGGAATATCTGGGAATTGGTCCGAATGATCATACGGAATTGCTCAATCAGCTCGGCGTAGATTTCCGCGGAATCGGGGCGGGATATACCGGTCCCGTGCTTCACACGACAGATCGTAAGGACAGAATGGTAAACGGCATGTACGGCTACGTTACCAAATGGATAGAACACCCCTCCGGCGGTTATTGGGATTACTGCGACTTCCCGCTTGAATTTGCGTCAGCCGAAGAAGTGGCGGAATGGGTAATGCCCGACCCCGATCATTTTGATTACGATTCGCTTGAGACGCAAATCAAAGCAAATGACGGCTACGCCATACATCTCGGAGGCGCGGGATTGGCTTGCGTTATCAACAACGCCGGGTTTTTCCGGGGCATGGAACAGGTGTTTGTGGATTTGATAACGGACGACGAAGCGGGGCTATTACTGATAGACCGTTTTATCAACCAGCAGTTCGCGGTTTTGGAAAGATCTCTTGCCGCCGTTGATAAAACAGCTAAAAAACAAGACCGAAAAGTAAATGAAATAGTGGATTTCGTTTGGATGGGCGAGGATTTGGGCACACAGCATACGCCGCTTATTTCGATGGAATTATTCAGGAAATATATTTTATCCCGGCAAAAACCTTTCTTTGATTTATGCGGGTATTACGGGCTTCCGACGCTGTTCCACACATGCGGTTCTTCAAGCTGGGCTTATGAGGAATACATAAAAGCCGGATTAACCGGAGTTGAAACATTACAGCCGGAAGCGGCGAATATGAGTCCCGAATATCTCAAAAAGACGTTCAGCGGGCGGCTGTTTTTCCATGGATGCATATCAACGGGCGGCGCGCTGGCTTTCGGTGACGTTGAAGATACGGTAAAAGACTGCGTAAACATACTTGACATAATGATGCCCGGGTATGAATATTGTTTTGCCCCGACGCACGCCATACAAGACAACACTCCCGTGGAAAACATAGTTGCGGCGTATAATACCGCTCACAGAGTCGGAATTTATTAAATTTAGAGACAAATTAATATTTTAAAAATGAATAAATATTGACAAATAAAAAAGAGGATTGCAGAGCGGCATATTATGAGATAACTTTGAAAAAATATAGATAAAGAGGGAATTTAAATGAAAAAAGAATATAAATATCTAAACAAAACTCCACGTGAAATATTATCAATGCTTACGTTGCGTCAAAAGGTCGCGCAAACCATCGTGCCGGCGTATTACAGTTTTACACAGGGCCGCGAAGCTGTCAGAAACGGGGTCGGCGGTTTATGGCCGGTTTTATACGCAGGGCAAAACTATTCCGGATCGGACGTCGCGGCCGATACGGTCGAACTTGCCGAATTGGCTGAAATTCCTCTGTTCATCACGATGGATATGGAGACCGGTACGGGGCAGGTAATCCATGACGGATTATGCACGGAATTCTCCGAACCTATGGCTTACAGCGCGATCGCCGATATTGCCGACGCAGAACGCCTGGCTTATCTACAGGGCAAAGCGATGGCCGCGGAAGCGATGAGCATCGGGTGGAATATGACGCCTACGCCGGTAGTAGACGTAAATATCAATCCGTCTAATCCGATAACGAACATACGCTCATGCGGCGACGATCCCAAAAGGGTTTCCCGTATTATGTGCGCCATGATACAAGGTATGCAGGAAATCGGAATTATCCCGATGGCGAAGCATTTTCCCGGCGCAGGTATGCAGAAAAATGATTCGCATTTCGACTGCGAACGTATCACCCTGACGCAACCGGAAATGAATGAAGTACATTTAAAGCCTTTCAGAGACGCTATACAATGCGGTCTGCGCTGCATAATGACTAACCACGCCATTTACGAAGCATACGACAAAGACAACGTTTCGACGCTCTCACCCGCTGTTATGACCGATTTGTTACGAAATAAATTGGGGTATACAAATCTCGTTATGACTGACGCCATGGGTATGCAGGGAGTCACGGAGCAGGGTAAAGGTTCGGAAGCCGCAATCAAAGCATTAGCGGCGGGCAACGATCTTATACTCGCGCCGTCGGGAAACGACAGCGTTATAGACGATATAGTTGCAGCCGTCGAAAACGGACGGTTATCCGCCGATATAATTGACGCGGCATGTCTGCGTATTCTGGAAGGCAAGGCTTGGCAAGAAAATTTTAAAACGAAACTTTCTTTTCCTGATGGCAGTAATAAAAAACTCGCGGAGGAAATAGCGTCGAAAGCCGCTACGGTCATCCGCGATGTAAATCAATTGCTGCCATTGAAAAAAATTGATGGTTCGATATTGGTCATCGAACCGGCACATCCGAATAAATTGCTGGATTACGGATTGTATACCAACACGACTATGATATATAACATTCTGAAAATTGAACATCCGAACGTTAAATTCATGCTGTTCAAGGGCGACATTGACGAATCCGAAAAACAAGAGTTGGCGAAACAGGCAGAGGAAGCCGAATATATCGTAATAAGTACGTCGTTCAGGTCGTATGCCGGACAGGTCGGATTACTGACCGAACCGCAGACCGACACATTAAGGGAGATCGCGGCTGTAAACCCGAATATCATCGCCGTCACGGCAAATCCTTACGCTTCAGCGCAAATACCGTTTATCGGCACTGTCATGTGCGGATACTCAACTTCCAAGGTTATGGTTGAAGTGTTAGTTGATATACTCGTCGGCAGGCGGTCCGCTCAGGGTAAGTTGGGAATCAGGCTGCCCGAAAAGTTCGATTCATCGTCGGTGAGTGTCTCGGCACATGATTAGAAAAGCAAAAAAATTCAATCCCATATTGAAGATGAAAGCTATTTTTCATTTGTGTATATTGTGGTTTTATTCATAATAATATGATATAATATTTAAAGAAACAGTACGTATATTCAGGAAAGGATAATGATTTATGAAAAATATTAAAGCAGCCGCAGTAATTTTTTTAATCTTTTTGTTATTCACGGCTTGTTCGTCAAAGGAAATAAACAATAATACAAATTTGAACGCAAACGATCCGTCTGAACCCCAATCCTCAAAAACTGTGGAAACAGAGCGTCCGAATATACCTGAAGGAACGAACTATGGTGGTTATGAACTCAGGATATTGACGCCTGAAGACCATATAAGCGGTATATCCGCATATGGGGATTTATATGTCGAGGAGGAAGTTGGTGAAACGCTCAACGACGCGGTTTTCAGAAGAAATATGATGGTTGAAGAATTGATGAACTTTAAAATCACAGTGACAGTAAAAGGCGTATGGTACGAATTGGCGGCATTCGCGCAAAAAAGCATACAGGCGGGAAACGACGATTTCGACGTTGTTTACGGCGCGTACCAACCGACTCTGGCATATAACGGCTGCCTGTTTAATTTATATAACGTCGATAATATAAATTTATCAAAGCCGTGGTGGAATCAGCGTTTGATAGAAGATTTGTCATATAAGCAAAACAAGCTGTATTATATTAACGGAGATTTAACATTTCTTGATAAATACGGTATTGCGTGTCTGTTGTTCAACAAACAGCTCTTCGACGATTACGGTTTCGAATATCCGTATGAGCAAGTAAGGCAAGGTCGATGGACGTTTGACGAATTTACGAAACTCGTAAAGGGTTTCGGTACAGATTTGAACGGCGACGGCAAAATGAACGAATACGACCTATGGGGATTATCAGGGAACGTTGCGGAAATCTTCCGTTTTATGTATGGCAGTAACGAAAGGATCATGAGTTTCAGCGAAAATAATACGATACCTACTCTGAATTATTTTAACGAGCGGCATATAAATATCGTGTCGAAAATAGTCGACGTTCTTTCCGACCGTGCCAATATTTTAATTGCGGATTCAGGGCAGCTAAGCCATTTAGCGGATGGTTATGCAGGAGGTGATCTTGTAAACAGAAGCGGGAGAACATTGTTAATTTCCGGAATGGTCGGATCGATCCCGGATATGAGGGCGGTCGAATATGATTTCGGAATTATACCGTTCCCTAAATCCGAAGCGGCGCAGCAAAATTATTATTCCATGGTAAGCACGTACGGCTGGGGCACCGCTCTCGGTATTCCGATAACTAACACAAACGTTGAGCGTACCGGCTTGATTCTCGAAGTTATGGCGGGATATTCCACCGACATTATAATTCCCGCGCTGATAGACGTTTCTCTTAAATCGAAATACGTTCGCGACGAGGAGTCCGCGGAAATGCTGGAGATTTTGTTAAAATCTACATTTTACGATGTGAGCAATGAATACGCATGGGGCGGCGTAGTATGGAACGGCTTAATGGGTATTTATTATGACGCGGTAAGGAACGGGTTCGGCAAGTTTGTTTCGTCGATGGAAAGCCAATTGAGCAAAGTTGAAGCGGACACGGAAAAATGGATCGCCGCATTTGAAGAATTGAATTAAGGAGAAGATTCGTATGGAAATAAGTTACAAAAAAGGTCAGCGTGTGACACGCAAACCCCTCATCAAAAAGACAGGCGCGCTTTGGATCGGCATGGAACAAACCCCGGTTGTTTTTGACGGCAGGATGATATTTATTGAAAGCGTCATGGAGTTTGAATACCGCGAACCGGAGAAACAATTTTATATCCGCGCCCGCGATCATAAAAACAATAAAATTTATCCCGAATTCGCTCATGGTTATCCGTTTGCCTCGGCTTATACGGAAAACGATGTGGTTTATGTTTTCTGTACGTCGCTCCGCGCAAATCGGCCGATCACTATGTATCAGGGTGATAATCCGATTGAATGGTACGACCCGCGCGGAGGATGTTCCGTAATGATGTTTTGGTCGTCAGATTTGAGCAACTGGCAAAGCAAAGAAATCCTCAACGTTTCCGGCTGGCGCATGTGGAACACCTCTGTCTGCAAGGGGTCGGACGGGTATGTTATGGCGATAGAAGTTGGCGGCGAGGGTACGGAAGAATTCGCCGGGAAAGGATTTACTTCTTTTTTTTCAAAGTCGGACAACCTGTTTGACTGGCAAATGATGGGTAATGATTGCTGTTACACCCGTGACAGATACAACGCTTGCCCCGCATTGCGCTATTTTGACGGTTGGTATTATATGATCTGTCTGGAAGCCCTGCCGGTTTTGCGCTATGCTCCGTATATTTACAGATCGCGCGATTTTATCGATTGGGAAGTAAGCGTCCACAATCCTGTCATGATGTACGGAGACGACGACAGAGTAGCACATCCGCTTTCGAATTTTTCGGAAGAAGAAAAAGATTTGCTGGAGACGGGTATAAACATCAACAACAGCGATTTAGACCTTTGTGAATTTGAAGGCAGAACTTATATTTATTACGCTAACGGCGATCAAATGACTTACAGTTTTCTCTGCGAAGCCGTTTACGACGGTCCGCTGGAAGAATTTTTGAAGGGATTTTTTGAATGAAAAAATTATTAATTATATTTATCGCGATTTTATTTATGCTCGTAAGCTGTCAGGATAATTTTTCCGAAATCGTAAAAGATACCGAATCCGGTTTTACAGAAATTGAACAAGAAGAAACAACCACGGATTACAGGGCGGTTTATCTCCCGGCAGCCGATTACGGCGGATATGAATTCAGATTGGTAAACGTTCCTTCCGAGATTTCGAGGATGCACACCACTTTTATTATCGCGGAAGAAACCGGGGACCTTGTAAACGACGCTATATACAGAAGAAACAGAATTATTGAAGAGAAATATACTATAATATTTCGGCAAACAGAAGTTTCAGGGTATGAAGCGCTTACTTCGGCATTTCAGAAGAGCGTTAATTCCAATTCGGACGATTTCGATTTGGGGCAGATGGCGGGAGGTTTGACCGGCGCGTTCACCGAAGTTCAAACCGGCAGAGCCGTACTCCCGAAAGACCTGCCGTATTTAGACGTTTCACAGCCGTGGTATATACAAGGGGTAAACGAACAGTTTACCATCGCGGGGAAAATGTTCCTCGCGTACAGCGACGAATGTTTAAATCTTCTTGAACAAACCCAATGCGTGTTGTTCAACAAAAAAATCTCATCGGACTTTGGATTTGAAAGCCTGTATGATCTTGTAATAAACAATAAATGGACAGTGGATAGATTTTTCGATATGGCGAAAGCCGCCGCGGACGATTTGAACGGCGACGGCGCAATGACGGATACCGACAGATTCGGTATAGTTTCGACTCATGATTTCTTTTATCCTAACTTTTGGACTTCGGCGGGGATCAAGCCTATCGAGCGTGACAGCGACGGCTTGCTTGTCTTTATAAAAAACGCCGAAAAACTCTACAGTATTCTCGACAAAGTTTATGAAAACGTACATGTGGGAAGCAAGATATTTTTTGAGACGCATACCGATAAAGCTCCGTCGTACAGTGGCTTGGACGCTTACAGTGTCGCGAGACATATGTTCGCGAATAATCAGGGTCTATTTTATCCCAGCGGGCTTGGAAGCGTGCAGGAACTGCGCGGAATGGATACGGATTTCGGCATACTGCCTTTTCCCAAATACGATGAAGCTCAGGAAAAATATTACACAAACGGCTGGGACGGCTGGATATACTGTGTTCCCGTTACAAATCCCGGTCTTGAGAGGACAAGCATAATCATGGAAGCCCTCGCGGTCGAATCGAAGAATCTGGTAATTGACGCCTTTAAGGAAACGGCCCTGCGCACGAAATACGCGCGGGACAACGAATCACTTCAAATGCTCGATATAATCGAACAGAGCAGGACAATGGATTTCAGTATAGGTATTGTGTCTCAGGTACGAATGAGCCTTGTGAATGACGGACTCGCTAAGGGGAACAATAATTTCGCTTCTTCGATTGAGAAGAATATGAATCAAATTGAGAGACGCTTAACAGATTTGAATGAAGCCGCGCTGGCTATTAATTAAAAGGAGATAATAATTATGGATAATAAAAATATTTCCGCGCATGATTTAGTTTTCCTGTCACCTGTTGACGACCCGACTTACGGAATACCGATAGGGGACGGAAGCACTGGTTGCTTGATTTGGCCGGAAACGGACAAACTCGTTTTCGCGGTCAACAATACCGATCTCTGGGATTTTCAGGACGAAAAGGAATCTTTCAGCAACTGGTCGGGCGAGGAGATGGAATACAGCACTTCGCTGCGACATGCGGGACGCATGGAGTTGCGGTTCAACGCGCCTGTGTTCGACTTGCTTTACCAGAAAGATTACGAAGCGCGGTTATCTCTTGCCGACGCTTGCTTGAATTTACACGCGCAAACGTCTTTTTCGAACGTTTCCGTAAGCGCGTTCGCTTCGAATGAAACAGGCGTGACCGTCATAACATGCGAAGCGGAGTTTGAAGATTCGACCGCTCCGGAAGTTTTATTGGAACGCTGGGGGAGCCGCACGTTCGCCGGATGGTATTCCTATGTCCGCCGCGATCCGACAATCGGCTTGGCGGGAACCGAAACGGTTACGGATAACGAATCGATCTATATAATCCAGAAATTGAATGGGAATGCTTTCTGTATCGCCGCTACGGTTGAAAGTTCGTCGTGCGTTGTTGAACGTCTGCACGGACGCGCCGGAAAATTTAAGTTTACGAATGGTAATAAAATCAGTTTCAAGATATATCTCACAGTCACCGGTTCTAAACTTGAAGCGGAGCAACGTTTGAACAAAGCTAAGCAAATGGGCGCGGAAGAAATTTACAAACGCCACGCGGCTGCTTGGAATGAAACATGGGAACGTTCTTCTATATCGCTTCCCCACAACTATATCGAAAACCTGTGGTATTTGAATATTTATTACGCCAATTCGCAAATGCGCGGCAAATACCCGCCGCATTTCTGTAACGGGATTTGGGGATTCCAGCATGATTTTGTGCCGTGGAATTACTACTTTCACTACAACATGCAGCTCGGTTACTGGCCTTTACTGACAGCCAATCAACCGGAACTTTTAAGACCGTATATGGATTTCCGGTTCAAGCAATTGCCGAACGCGAAAAAATTCGCTTTGAAAGTTAAAGGCGTAGAGGGTGCTTTGTACACGGACGTTTCGTCCGCTACGGGGGCGTGCGATCTCGGAACCGTCAACAATCTTACTCCGGGGTCGCAGATTGCCCAGACTTTCTGGCAATATTACAAATATACGGGAAACCGTGAATTTCTTCTGGAGAAAGCCCGGCATATAATAATTCACACGGCTATGTTTTATGCAAATCTCGTCAAGCTCGGAGAGGACGGATTATATCATATTTTCAGGTCCGAAGCGTATGAAGCCTCCCCGATAATGGACGATTCTGTTACGGACCATTCAGCTATGCGCGCGATTTTTAAGATTGCCATCGATTGCATGACTGAATTAGATAAATTTGAAGAATTGGACGAAGATCACCGCGAAAAGATACAACATATTTTGGAAAATCTTGCGCCATTTAAAACTGTAGGATTACAGGAAGACGAATATTACGAAAAAGACGGAAACAAATATATCGCGGAGGGAGTGGGCAAAGACAAGCTGATAAATATGTGTTTGGCGCCGGTAACCGGGGTATTCTGCGGCGACAAACGAAACAACAGTTTCGAAGATTCGGAATACTGGAACAGTTTGCCGGCGGGGACGTTCATCCGCACGACGTTCAATTCCGCAAATCTCAAAAAATATTACGGATTTCCGGTGCCTGAATTATCAGCGGTTATACCGAGCGGAGTTGTCGGGTTAAAAAACAGGGGTGATGATTTATTCGATGCGCTCGTCAATATTTTGCGGCTTGAAAAACGAACAAAAGTAAACGAAGAGCAACTGAACCTCAATGACAACGACGAAGTGGAAAATATGGGCTGGCAGATAAACATGATCGCTATGGCAAGATTAGGACTCGCCGAAGAATTAATGGATACGATCGGCGACGCTATAAAAACATGGCAGTGGTACCCGAACGGATTCGGACATTACGGTGGATATTTCAACGCTATCACCGAATCAAACCTGCGGTTTTACAGCCGCATGGTCAGTAGTACGGAAGGCGGCAGATTTCAGTTCCCGGCATGGCAGTTCAGGCATTTCGATTATGAAACGCTGCCGGTTATCGCGACAGCGGTAAATGAAATGCTTTTGCAAAGCCATGAGAACAGAATCAGATTTTTTCCCGCGTGTCTGCCGGATTTTACCGGAGCGTTTAAGCTTGCCGCGGAAAACGGATTTATAGTTAAGTCGCAAATGAAAAACGGCGAGGTTTTGTTCGCGGAAATCGAATCTACACGCGGAGGGATTATAAGGTTGGTTGACCCGTGGGGAGAAAACAAAGTGTTCGCCAACGGCAACTATATCGAAACGATCTCCGATATGGCGGACAATATCGCGGAAATACCAACCAATGCGGGAGATCGTATATTCATTACAAAAACGGCTGAAAACGCCGAAATTTTCAATGCAGAAGATAAAGATAAATTTAATGAGAATAAATCACGGAACTTTGAAAACAAATGTTTCGGGCGTTCGCGGCTCGGTACTCCGCGAATGTTTTAACGGTTCATTTTGTTCGCAGATAGTTTAAAAAGTTGTTTCATTGTCAGATGTCAGATGAAGAAAAACTCACGTTGTTTAAAAAAGGTATGATCGCGGAATAAATAAAAACCATAAACCTTTTTCGTATAAACCGGTTCTTTATGGGTAGAGGGAAGTAAAAAAATGAAATTCAATAATGAACTGGTAATCAAAGCACGGGATGGCGATATTCATGCGTTTGAGATTTTGGTTGAGGAATTAAGCGATATGGCGGTAGGCTACGCTTATTCAATATTGAAAGACCACGGACAAGCTGAAGACGCCGCGCAGGAATCTTTTGTTCAGGCATATTTAAAATTGAAAACGTTACAGTCTCCCGAAGCGTTTCTTTCGTGGTTTCGGAGGATAGTGTTTTCGCAGTGCGAACATTTCTACCGCAAAAAGAGATTGCCGGTCGTTCCGTTGGACGATATTCTTGAAACGCAAAGTCAGGAGCTTAACCCGCCGGAAATTGTTGAAAATGGCGAGTTGAAAAGTCAAATCTTCAAAGCCGTCAATACGCTGCCGGAAAAAGAACGGGTTATAACGGTTCTGTTCTATATTAGCGGGTATTCTATGGCTGAAATCGGAAAATTTTTGAATTTGCCGATCAGCACGGTCAAAAACCGTTTGTATTCGGCAAGGAAAAAACTGCGCGGAAAAATGATCGAACTCATGGGTGATACTTTCAAAGAACAAAAGACGGGCAAAGAATTTACGAAAAAGGTGAAAAATATGATTATATCAGGACACAAGCAGGCATTGCTTGTAAAAAACGACGGAACGGTGATGAATTGGGGTAATAAATCGATTCCCGCCGCTGACATAGGGTTGAAAAATGTCAAATCTATAGCAACTGCGAACGGGTGTTACGGTTCTTATGCGGTGCTAAACGACGGAACGGTTTGGGCATGGGGATGGAATCTTTGGCGGCATCTCGGAACCGGTTCAGATGAGGAGTACATAATAACGCCGGAACAGGTCAAGAATCTCATCGATGTTGTTTCGGTAACGGCAGGCGTTTCACATTCGCTGGCATTAAAAAAGGACGGGACGGTTTGGGCATGGGGCAAGAATTGGTACGGGAATTTGGGAAACGAATATGATGAAAGCAAATCTCCGATGGAAATAACAAGTTTGAAAAATATCAAACAAATCTCCGCGGGTTATTTCCGCACCTTAGCCTTGGCGGAAGACGGAACGGTTTGGCGATTGGGCGGCTACGGCGATTCGAGGGCTATGTCTCCGATTGTGTACGCAGTTTCTACGCCCGTTCAAATCAATCTTCCCGGCAAGATCACCGCAATTTCCGCAGGCGGTATGCACGATGTAATGTTATGCGAGAACGGCACAGTTTGGGTCTGCGGCTATAATACGCAAAGGCAGCTTGGAGTGAATCATGTCGGCAACGAGGTTTTAGATATTCCAATACAAGCGGCGAATTTAACGGATGTAAAAGCGATTTCTGCGGGCGGCAGTTTTACATTAGCATTAAAGAATGACGGTACCGTTTGGGCTTGGGGAGAAAACGAAAGCGGCGAGTTGGGTAACGGCTCATAT
>Ga0123353_10001419_pt1 | contig 29273 bp, 11 predicted proteins | sample TergutLab28metaG_3_FD_92763 | JGI IMG/M metagenome (GOLD analysis project Ga0123353, IMG submission 92763) | Labiotermes labralis P3 segment gut microbial communities from Petit-Saut dam, French Guiana - Lab288 P3 | ecosystem: Host-associated > Arthropoda: Insects > Digestive system > Gut ...
GTTGGAAGGGAGAATTTTCCGTAGCAGGGTGTAAAGCGATTACGGTCAGACTGTAAAACGTGAGCGAGCAAGGTGTAAAATTAGCGCGGTCAAACTGTCAAGCCGGGCGCGGCGTATTCAATACGCTGTAAATTACCGCAGATGTTATCATACATCACCTGTTTTTACAAGTACACACAGCATAATCATTCCCACCTGCTGTTTTTGGGTTACTGTCCTCACCATATTTTACAACGTTTTCCACTTCACACTTTGGCAAAGACAGGGTTCTGGTTGGTAGCGTAAGACAGTAAGACAGGGACGGTTCTCTGTCTTATTCTGTCTTATTTCCGCCCCCACCCCCGCTTTAGAACTTGACAGACGTAAATGTTTATGTTAATTTAACATTGCATATTAAATTAACATAACAAAGAGGTGCGTTAATGTATATTAAACGTCATATTGAAGGTGCTGTTCTCAAGCGTGCAAAGGCAAAAGGCGCTGTTGTTGTCACAGGGGCGAGACAAGTGGGGAAGACTACGCTTATAGAGAACATGATGCCGGAGCTTCCGAAAATTACCCTTGATGATTTGCCGTCAAGACGCAGAGCAACAGAATCTCCGTCAACATTTTTCGACATATCACCACCACCGGTATTTATTGATGAAGTGCAGTATGCGCCAGAGATTTTCCACTATATCAAAATACTGTTGGACAACAGCAGGAAAAAAGGCGAATTTTTTCTTACCGGGTCACAAAGCTTTGAACTTATGAAAAATGTATCGGAGAGCTTGGCAGGACGTGCAGGAATACTGGAGCTGTCGGGTCTCTCTCTCCGGGAAATAAAACGCGAAACATGGAGTACGCCGTTCATCCCGACATTTGAATATCTTAATGAGAGAAATAGAGGGAAAATAGTATTAAACATACCTGAAATGTGGAAAATTATTCACCGCGGTTGTCTGCCGGAACTAGCACTCAATACAGATTTGGATTGGGCTGATTTTTACGCCGATTACATTAAAACCTATATAGAACGTGATGTCCGCAGGCTTACACAAGTAGCGGATGAAGACAGTTTCTTCAGGTTTATAACTGTTTGTGCTGCAATGTCAGGGCAGCTTCTAAATCTGTCCTCACTTGCCGGTGATGTAGGAATAAGTGTTCCAACGGCAAAAAGATGGATATCTATACTAAAAACCGGTGGAATTATATACTTGTTGAGACCATATAGTAATAACGCAATAAAAAGAGCAGTGAAAACCCCAAAGCTTCATTTTTTGGATATTGGCTTAGCCTCATATTTGACCCGCTGGATGTCAGCAGATAATTTGTCAATAGGTGCTAATAATGGTAGTTTTTTTGAAAGTTTTGTTATCTCGGAAGTCCTTAAGAGTTATGCCAATGCAGGTAAAGAGGCGGATATGTATTTTCTCAGGGATGGAAATAAGAAAGAAATCGATTTAATCATCCACGAGAACAACACGCTTTACCCGATAGAGATAAAGCTAAAAGCAGAACCCGACAATCGGGATATAGTAAATTTCGATATGCTACAAAAGATGAATGGAGTAAATATAGGCTCAGGCGGCATTATATGCCCCGCAAACACACTCCTGCCACTTGGCAAAAACAACTACATCATCCCAATATCATTGCTATAATAGCAACCTATCAATCCCCGGATTATAGTACGGATCACCCTTTTCCGGTATCTTTCCCCACTTGCGCAGGAATAAATCTTTTTCTTTATCAAACAGAGCCTGATTTTCGGGAATGTCATTATAACCGCGGGTTTTGCTTTCAAAATGTATTAGCTCAACAAACGGGTTAACGACAATCAGCTTCCCGAGCGTTCTTATTTTCATACAAAAATCCAAATCCCCCAGATTAACCTCAAACTCCTCGTCCATAAAGTCAACCTGCTCATATATATCCTTCCGGCTCATCATACACGCACCGGTTACCCAGCTTACATTCTGTATAATTCTCGCCCGGTTCATATATCCCGCAGCATCCCCCGGCAGTTTTAGAAACATATGCTCGCTAAGGCGGTCATCCGGATATAGCACGCCGCCGACATGCTGGACACTCATGTCGGTGTACAACAACCTCACCCCCACTGCGCCTACATCAGACCTTTGGGCATATCCGAGCATAAGCTCCAGCCAGCAGGGTGTAAGAAGCTCTGTATCATTATTTAATTGTAAAATAAAATCTGTCTCGCAGTTCTTAACGCCAAAATTGATTATTTTATGATAATTAAACCCCTTATCAGGATAATGCAAAACTCTAATCCCCTGCATCGTTTCCAGTTCACTATAAAGCGAAAAAGTTTCTTTATTTTCACTATTATTTTCAATAACAACAATTTCGTAATTATCATATGTTGTCAAGTTTATTATGGATTCAACACACACCCTTAATATCTCTGCACCATCCTTATTAGGAATAATAATTGAAACCTTCGGTCTCCCGACAACCTCCGGCACAACACAATATGTCCCGTTTCCCTCCATGTACGTCACTGTGCTGCCAAGACCCCACTGCCTTTCAACATACTCTTGTATAATTACCGAATTCCTTTTAGTGATTAAGTCTAGCTCTTGTGCGGAGTAGTCTTTGTTGTAACGTTTATGAACGAGGATTTTTGGAATGTGAGATATATTCCTTGTATGTTCGCATGACCGCAATACGAGCTCAATGTACCTTGTCTCGTCAAAATATTTCTTTATGTTTAATTTTTTGCTTAAATTACCTAAGAGCTCTCTCTTAATAAAGAAAAAGCTCTCAATGTAGTTCGTTGAAAGTAATGTATCCGGCGAAAAATCGGGCTTCAACTGCGGTTCATACCTGATATTTTCATCGATTCTATCCTCATCGCAATATATCAAATCTGCATCGGAGCTCTCATTAATGGAGTTTTCATTAATAAGACGGACAACTTCATATAATGCAAACGCTGCCATTGTGTAGTTTTGTTTCATGAAACCGACATACTCACCACGGATTTTAGGTTCTCTCCAACAATGGTATCTAATTCTCTTATCAGAGCGACAAAGCTTTCTTAACCCGGAACATTTTTTACCGCTCTTATTAATAATGTGAAGCTCCCACTTTTTGTAAGTCTGCGCTTTGAGTGATTGGAAAAGCTCGGTTATGCTCTCATGCGGCGCTTCCGTTATCGGCAGAACTAAAGTAATCAGCGGGCTGACCGGAAAAACAAACCCTCTTTGCTCTTCAAGATCGGCACCTGTCGGCTCGCTTGCGACAATCCACTGAGAATCCGGCATAACCGATTGTGAAACAGGTATCACAATCGGCTCCGGTGATATCATTCCTGCTATCCGTTTTTGTATCGTTCCCGGAATCGGCAGCTTACGGTAGATGCAGCGCGCAACTCTATAAGCATATCTAAAAAGCACGCGGCTTATTCTTGGCATCTGCGAACATCTCCCCTAATCCCGCCTGAAAATACCTGTATGTACACCTTATACACAATGCGATATACGATGAGGCAATTATTAAGACTGTCTGACCCTGTTTAATATATCGTTAAACGGGAACTGTATGCCCGGACAGCCTCCGGGCGGTTGCCCTGTTGTGCGAGGGGTTACTTCGTTGTGTCCGATTACAGTACTGCGGTTTATTGGTATATTGATACCGTACTCTTGCCATATCTCGTAACGGATATGTTCAATCAGCCATGCTCCGGCATTGATTTGAGCCTCTGTTATTCGCCCGTTGGTACCAATAAAAGGCGAGCTTGCCGATGCCTGCGGTCCTGCATCCCCAAAACCGATGCTCACTGTATAATAATTTGCATTTGTGTTTCTACTGCGTATTGTTGGATGAGCTGACCAAATATGACTGCTGTTTGATGAGTCGACGGTGGTGCCGTTTGCCCAGGCAGTATCGGTAATTGGAACCAGTTGCGTGATTGTGCCGTGGCGGTCAATGACAAAATGATATGACGTTCTGTTTGTTACCCCTGAAAAAGCACCTTGTATCGCGCCTTGCGCGTTGACAGCGGCTGTGTGCATAACAATCATGTCAGGCATCCAATCTCTGTGCTCATAGATACACCAGCGACCTCTCCATCTGTTTGGAGCGGGGAAATTGTTGACCGGATGCACTGCATGGGTTCCAATCGGGAACGGGGGCGGATTTGTATTGGGGCGATTTCCTCCGGAGTTACTTCCTCCGGAGTTACTTCCTCCGGGGGAATCAAGCTCGTCTTGAAAAATAAACCTTTGTATCATAGTTATAGCTTCCGCTCTCGTGGCGTTTGCTCTCGGATTTAATCTGCGCGAGTTATCACCTCTAATAATACCGTTGTGTGTCGCCCAACGCATCGCTTCTATGGCAAAACCGGAAACATTATTTCTATCGGGAAAGTGATTTAGTGCATTTGACGGTGCTGACGTATCCTCATTATAATACCCGGCGAACCTGAACAGTATAACTGCTATTTCTTCTCTTGTAATATTTCTATGAGGTGCGAAAAGACCGCCGCCAATTCCGGTTACAAGTCCATTCTCAAAAGCCCAGGTTACAGAATTGAAAAAATATTGCTCCGGATCTGCAACATCAATGAACCGGATAAAATCATCTGTGTCAGGGGATCCATCTATGCGATACATGAATGTAACAAACTGACCGCGCGTAATATTTCTGTTCGGTGAAAATGTGGTTGATGATGTTCCTTGTGCAATACCATGAGAATATGCCCAGGCAACCGCATCATGAAACCATGCGCCCCGCGGCACGTCAGTAAAAGGTGTTGATGAAGCGGATGCCGAAGGTATACCAACACTAAATAAAAGAACAGCTAAAAGAAATAATGACATAAACCTGATAAATTTATTTTTCATATAAAAAGACCATCCACTTATTGTACTTTACTGAACTGAATAAAAAAGTTTATCCATCGGCTATATTACTACAAATTAAGCTAATTTGCAAATAAAAAGTCAAGATACCACCAATTTACGCCAATTTACAAAAAATTACAAAAATTTGACTTTTTGTGAATTTTGTGTTATGTTCCAATGTGTCTGCGTTACAAAATACTGTATTTACGCAAGGAGATAGTGAACATGAAAAAAAATGCATTTACAAGAATTATTTCTATTTGTGTGATAGTGATTCTTTTAGGATCATTATTATTGCCGATTGCATCTACTTCTTTTCAGCCCCCAACCGGAAATATCCCTTTTGAAGATGTGCCGCGTGGCAGATGGGATCACCCTTACGTTTCGTGGGCGTGGGTAAACGGCATAACTACAGGAACGTCGCAAACGGCATTTTCTCCTAACGCAAATATCACTCGTGAGCAACTGGTTACTCTGCTCTACAGAATCGACGGCGGCACTGCAATTGCTCCGTCACCAACAAGTTATCATGATAATACTTCAGTATCAACATTTGCGAGAGCTGCAGTGAATTGGGCTGTGGAGCAAAGAATAATGGGAGTAAATACGAGCAGACTCAATCCACGCAACAGTATCACCCGCGAGGAATTGGCTGCCATGCTATACAGAAACTATGCCGGCGGAGTATCTGCCGGACCTATATCGGGTTATATTGATAATCTTACAGTAGCACCATTTGCGAGAACGGCAGTGAATTGGGCAGTGCGACAAGGAATAATGGGAGTAAACACGAACAGGCTCAATCCGCGCGGCAATGCAACTCGTTCTGAAGCTATGGCAATGATTAAAAGAGTAGTTGATAATTATCCGGAAATTGGTGAATCGTTTGAACTTTGGACTTCGCCTGTTCTGAGCGTACCCGCGTTACCTGTGAGAACTATAGAGCTTCCAGAAATGGTAAGTGCTGCTTATTTCACTGGTCCTCCAATTACGGCAGCTAGTCCACAAAGAACTTTTTCGTTCACTATTCCTTCGGACGACGAAGCCGGCGATCATAGGTTTGTCCTTACCTCATTAGATGGTGGCACACAGGTAACATTTCAGGTTCTAAGAAATGAATTCGGAGGCGGTACGACCGATAAAACCGATGGTTTTAAAACTTTAAGTTTTAGAGAGGGATACCATCTGGATTTAACGGCAGGTATTTATACGGTGCATGTTAGGTATTCCGTAGGAACCACCGTTAACTTTGGACTAAGTGTTCTTCGCCAAAAACCGATGGAAACTATTTCAGATTCCGATCCTCTAAATATCAGTATAATAGATATTTCCGATTTCATGGAATTTGAAGGTCAGCATAATGATTATCGTTTTTTCACACCAACATCAACAAGAACAGGATTACAGACCCCCGGCGGGATTTATAGGTTTGGTGTTACAGGCGTGCCATTAATGACCGGAATCAGATCTACAATCCGTGTGGAAGTATTTTTAGAGCGCGGAATGGTGCCTGTTGTCGGTCCTGTTGACTTAGCATTGTTTGAGGCAGTAGCCGGTGAGTTGCGCGACAATGAAGCATATATCATACGAACGACTCAAATACCCATTGCAGATAACGCGGGTACAGTCATGTCAGATGAAACGCCTTACATACTGCGGGTAAATGCACAAAAAGACAGAACCGAAATTGCTCCCATGCATACAGATGCTAATACAGTGCCCAGGACTTCGAGAATTTCCGTAGTAGATGATAGCTTTCAGTTTATCGGACAAATGAACACGTATGTCTTTACTGCACCTTCAAGAGGAACATATCAATTCAGACCTAATTTAATGCATGGACGGAGCGAATTCCGTATTTCCGACCCGTGGGGCAATATAAACAGCCGAACCATCGGAACCAGAGAAAACATTTCACAAAGCCTTGTAGCAGGCGTGCAATACAGAATACATATCATCCACCAACCCGGAAATACACTCGCGGATTATTCATTTACCATTGTTTACCCGTAAGACGGGGGACGGAAATAAGACAGGGGACGGTTCTCTGTCTTATTTCCGTCCAATCATCTGAAAGTAACCCCGGCATTTGTGCCATCTGTGGGTATTATTCCGATGTATGTTTTGCCGCGGCCCAGTTCTATAATGCTGCCGTTTCCTTGGGTAAACACAAATTGTGATGATTTGTCCGGGCGGGACCAGTTAATTGCGATCATCCTGCCATTGCTCACAAAATAACCTGTGCCGCTGCCAACGGTGCTCATGTCTCGCCTGCTTGGGTCGCCGCGATGGTCAATCAAAGCGGATATAGGTATCCGTATAATTATCAAATTCGTAAAAGTTACCGCCGCGTCGTTGTTTGCATCTCTGAATACGCCTGTATACTGGCTCATTGTATAGAGGTTGTTATTTTCGTTGAACGTAAATGAAGTACTTTTTTCACGGGAAAACCGAACCGTCACTTCATGCGCTCTCGCTCCGCCGGTCGGAATGGGGTTGTGTGTAAATAAATACGGATTGACAAAGTCATTTCGCTGTGTTGTCCTGATGCGATATCGCGAAAACCCGGATATTGCTGCCGGGCCTGTCGTGACGCAGCTTTGATACAGTTCCATTGTATGGTCGGGTATTCTAAGAATGTTCCGTGAGAAAATACTCCTGCGCGGCCCCTCAACCTCGTTGAAGTTTGTAATATTACGTGAAGTAATTTCCTCCAAGCCATGCTGGCTGCCCCCTGCATGTATTAAAATGGCATCATGCGCTTCCGCAAGCTCCACGGTATAATGCCTAACGCTGCGGATGCTTCCCACAAGCCCGACATTGCTAAAATCCTGATATAATGCCATTAATCGTGTAACTCCATATTCCACGAGCAATTCATAAACTACATCAGCCTGTGATATGCCGTTTGTAGCGTTCGTGGGCATTGCGCTACGGTTATTTGCGATACTGACCATTACAGGTCTGTTGCGGGAAGTAACGCTGTCGGTCGCCAGCCCTGTTAGCGGATTGATAACCGGAGGAGGAGGCGGAGGCCTATGCTGCGGTGTGCGGTTATCGGTAAGGAAATCATTTGCGGTTCTGTGGAGCATAGCCACGGCTTCAGCGCGGGTTGCATTGCCGTTCGGGTTCAAGCTTCCATCCCTGCCGATAATACCATAATATGCAGCCCACTTAACGCTACTCTGAGCCCACGTTGAAACTTGTCCCCTATCAGGGAAGTGGTCAATGGCATTATCAGGAGCGGTAATATGCGTTGTTCTGGTAATCCGGATATATCTATGCAACATAACCGCCAATTGTTCACGGGTAATAGGTGCATGGGGATCAAATGTTGTAGGAGACGTGCCTGTGGTAACACCGGTTTGTGACGCCCATAAAACAGAGGCAGCAAAAAACTCACCGGCAGACACATCACGGAATCCATGACTGCCGCTTACCGCAGGTGTGCCGGCTATCCGGTGGAGGAATGTTACAAACTGACCGCGTGTCACATTGGCGTTAGGAGAAAACGCGGTTGGTGACGTCCCTGTTGTAATTCCATTGGAATACGCCCAACCTACATCATCTCGAAACCACGCATTACCCGGTACATCGTTAAACGGCAGATTAGTCGCCGGAGGCAACCAGCCGGCAGTAGCGGCTGCAGGAGCAGCAAGCCCGATGATTATTGTCACTATCAGCAACAAGGGTATTAATTTTGCGGATATTCTTTTTTCTCTTTTTCTCGTACTCATAACAGAAACACCTTCTCTTTAAGGTTATTAAAAACTCCGAATCGGTTGTTATATAACGAACATTATAACCCATCTTCAGTTGATGTTCAAGGTTTACCCCGCATCTGGACAAGTTCAAGTTAATATAGTATATTTATTTTGTATCAATTATATAATAATATCTGCCTCAATTTAGGACAGTAGGAGGACAATATAATGGGGATAACCAAAAGGGTCAATAAGCAAATGATAGCACTGTTGTTGTCTGTCGTAATGATTTTCGCACTTTTATGCGCGGTGCCGTTGCGGGGTTTGGCAACCGACATAACGCCAACTTCAATATTAGTTACAGAACCATTGAACTTTAGGTCTGCAGATTATCCTTTTACGGCAATTGATTCAAGCGGTCCCGGGTGGACATGGGTTCAGAGCACCCGAACTCTTACGCTTGATAATTTTAATATGAACACTGTCTTTTGGCCGGTTGATGATACCGGGTTTATAGGTGCTATCACTTTGCCGGAGGCCTCAACGATTGTTTTAAACGGAGTAAACAATATAGTTGCAAATCCTGAACCACTCCGTTTTAGACCTGATGGCACCGGGTATGGTTATGCTTTCGTAAGCTCTATATATGTTCAAGGCAACCGGGGGATAGAAGTTAAAGGAAATGGGACGTTAAATGCAAATACCGATATAGTAAGTACTATAGCGGGCAATATAGTGATACATAGCGGGACGATTAATGTTGAAAGACTTTTTGCTGAGGGTGGCATTTTCGGCGCAGGTAATATCATCATTAATAGCGGCAATATAAATGCAACACTGGTTGCGAACGGTGATATAACGATTAACGGCGGCACTGTAACAGCGATAACAACAGACGATGAGAGCGCAGCGGTTGCTGCATCGATCCGGTACAATGAGATGCTTGACTTAATCGGTGGGAATATCACAATCACAGGCGGTGTATTAAATGCAAAAGGCGGAAACATGGGTTTCGGATTAGTTACTACCTTTTTTAACGGCCGGGGTAATATCAACATTTCAGGCGGCGTTGTGAATGCTTCAGGCGGAAGATATGCGATAAGCGCATGGTCCTTATACGAAGGAGGTGAGTCCGGAAACATAAATATTACCGGAGGTACGGTAACTGCAACTGCAAGCGAACCGGCAGAGTTCCATGATTTTGGTTCGGCATTCAACATCGCACCCCGATTACTGCCGGCAAATTATTGGTGGAGGATATCTGAAAATTTCCGGCCTGTAAACAATGCCGATTCTCCATACATATGGTCAAATGTACACCGGTATGTACACATCACAACCGTTGCCCCACCTCCCGAATCTGTTTCAAATACAGAGTTTTGGCAGCCACCATTATCGACCAACCGTTTTAACGATGTACCGAATGACAATTGGCGAAACACCGCCGTATCATGGGCGGATAGAAACGACATAACAACCGGCTCTCCTGCAGGCAGCAATACATTCAGACCGGATAATCCTGTAACACGCGCCGAGTTTGTAACATTCCTCCATCGAGTGTATGGTTCTCCAAGCGCGCCAAGAGCTACATTTCGCGATATGCCGGGAAACGCAGCATTCCAAAATGCGATATCATGGGCGTTTGCAGAGGGCATCACAACCGGTTCACCTGCAGGTAGCAGAACATTCATGCCAAATGACAATATAACGAGAGAGCAAATAGCGGCAATGTTATATAGATATGTAGGCGGCGGAACACCTGCACCACAAAACGTACTGGATCGCTATACTGACAATAACAGGATTTCAACATGGGCAGGAGCGAGGGATGCAGTGAACTGGGCTGTATACTACGGATTAATGGGCGTAGGCACAACTACACTTAACCCACGAGGTAACGCCACTCGAGCGGAAGCCGTAACAATGCTCTACCGCGTCGTAGAAACATTTAATATACAAGCACCGTAAAATAACTAGTGCATATGAATAAAAATCTGCACAAAGTATAGTATATTGTTGTGTATAGCTACGCCAACTCCCAGATGTGTATAATCCGGATATAATATGCCTGCTCTATGCCCCGGATCATGCATCCACATCTGTACCACTTCTGACGAAGTTCTGTCTCCGTGTCCCCACGAAGTATTAGTGCCGGCCTGGGTATAAATTATACCGTGCTCATCCAATATAGTACTAAACGGAGTGCCATCCGGTCTGTCGCAGGATAAGTTCGTAATTAACTCATTTGCGCGTACCATTGCAGCTTGAGATAGATTAGATGTTTTCAAAAACGGCGGAAGTCCGGCTCTTTCTCGTTCAATATTCGTTAATTGGAAAATTTCATCTGCAAAGGCTGTCATTGAAGGTGCCGGAGGTAACGGTCCGGTTAAGCTGGCTTGATCACTCAAATACATATATGATATCCCTCCGGGGAATTGGCCTGCGCCCATAAATCTATGTTCAGGTGATAATATATAAGCCCTGTGTCCCGGGGAATTCATCCAACCATTCACAAGAAATTCGGCACTCAAGGTTCCGCCGCTAAACCAATTCCCGCCATTCCAGCGCAAACGAGCGCCAAATGCTGCAGCCACATTTGCAGACGCACCATGTCCTGCGTTAGGATCATTAGCATATGGTCCAAAGTTATGAGTCCCTGTATAAAGCCCGCGCAAATCATAAGCCTGTTGGGCGAAGTATCGCGCTGCTTGCATCAACGTAATGTCCATACTTACCGGCTCTAAACCATAATTTACTCTTTCTATATTTACAAGTCTTATAACTTCTAATTCTACATCAGTCGGTCCGCCATTTGTGCTATATTCGTCAATCCATGTCTGCCGTTCTTCGTCTGTCGCTCGTCTGTTTGGCAATGTAATTAAAGAATGGGGTGCGCCCGGTATGTCCCTCAAATACGGCAAGTTTACTGCATCTATGCCAAACGTATCCACAACCCTTTTTAACATAGTGACTGTCTGTGCTCGGGTTGCATTGCTTTGAGGCGCTAAATTACCGTTTAGACCGGTTATAATCCCATGATGCACTGCCCAGCGCATTGCCGCTGTTGCCCAACCGGATACTCGCGCCCTGTCCGGGAAGGCATCCAGAGCCTGTGTGGGCGACGTTGTGTCCGCTCCGATATTCTCTGCATACCTATGGAGCATCGTGGCGATTTGTTCTCTTGTTATGTTAATGTTTGGTCTATATGTGTTGTCATTCAAAAACCCTGTTGAAACACCTGTACTTGATGCCCAGCCAACGGCGATTGTTGCAAAATTCGGTATTGTGCCGGAATCAGCAAAGGCTGAAGGGCTTGCATGAGGTCTTCCTGCCACGCGATGTATGAATGTGGCAAACTGTGCGCGTGTTACATTAGAATCAGGTCCAAATGTCGTAGAGGATGTCCCTGTGGTTACGCCATTAATCCATGCCCACGAAACGTAGTCATGATGCCAGTGATGTGTCCGTACATCGTTAAAAGGATTCGATGAAAGTGCTGTCCGCCAGGCACTCGCTGCCGGCGTCAATACACTAAGCAGCAGCACAATCGTAAGAGTCAATACAACAACTCTGCTTAATTTGCTTCCTATCGATTGTCTTCTCATTTTTATCTCTCCAATACATGTTCGTGTGTTTAAGGCTAACGCGCGTGTTGTCGGACATTTGCATACTTGATTACTTTTCATAACCACATAATTTAAACAATTTTCAAACATTCTGTCAACAATTTTTATTCAAGAGCAAATCAATATCTTGAAAAACAGATAACCGTCCCCTGTCTTACCCCCCCTGCCTCACCTTGCATTTTTCAGACAAATATGGTAAAATACGCTACACGAATTTAGTTGAAATGGACAGGCACAATGTTATGAATATAGTAATAAAACGTATGACAGCATTATTATTAATGCTGGTGATGGTTTTTGCTTCTGCCGGGGTAATGAGCGGCAGTTCTTTGGCTTATACTGCGCAAGAGGGCATACTGTACGGCACAGAGGATTTGGAGCATGAACTGCTGACCGGCATGTTGATTGACCCTGTCGGAGTTCAAGGCTTTGACGGAGATTATAGAATCACCTCATATGATGAAGCCATAGAAATCATAGTGCAGTTTGTTACGCCGCCCTCTGTGGCATTAAAGCAGATGCAAGAAAAAAGCATCCAAACCGGTTTCTCAACTATGAGTATGTCTTTTGAAGGCCAGGCTCTATCTGCGCATGATGCGTTTTTACAACAGCTTGCAGAGATATCAACAATATTAGATAGTGATGAGATAAACGGCGTTGGCGAAAATGATGATGATTTTAGCATAAACGGGTTTTTTAATAATGATTCCGGAAATGACATATCTACAAGCACACAGTTTGAGATAACTTCTGCATATCATGAGCTTTTTAACGGTGTGATTATGCGAGTACCGGGCGGCATGGTCGATAGTATAGCATCATTGCCTGAAGTTTTCGGGGTATTTCCAAATGTCACATATTACTTATTTAATCAATCGGAAACCGTAGAAGCAAACGCACTTTTCCAATCTCAAAGCTTTATTAATTCTAATTTACTGTTAGAAGCCCGGAATCTGCTAAACACTAATAACATCAATAATACGATGAATATAACCGGCAGAGGCATCCGCGTCGCTGTTTTGGATACAGGCATTCAAAGTGACCATCCGGAATTCTTAAGCTATCGGGACAGTACCGGCAGAATACGCGGGTGGAATTTTGGTGTCGGAAATAGTCCGGGGCATTATCACGGAACCGCTGTATCGGGATGTGTTATTGCCATAGCACCCGGTGTAGAGCTTTGGAATTATAGAGTTGCAATAAGTCCCGGGTCGGGTCAACCTGCAATTTCGGGAGGAACCTTTCTTGGAGCACTGACACAAGCATATAATGACAATATAAATATAGTCAACATGAGTTTCGGTTCACCTGTGAACACACCATATGATCCCATGATTACAGCAGTCAACAATATTATCATGGCAGGAACTATAGTTGTGGTTGCCGCAGGTAATTCCGGTCCGAACGTTTCTACTGTCAACGTTCCCGGTACATCATCACTTGCTATAACCGTCGGAGCCGGCACCGCAGGAGGAACACCGCCATTATCATCACCGGATAATGTTGCCGGTTTCTCGTCCCGCGGACCTGTAGCGCAGACAAACCATATCAAGCCGGATATAATTGCTCCCGGTGATAAGCTACTTACGACAACTTTGGGTTCCAGTTATGCATATGTTAGCGGAACTTCATTTTCAGCGCCAATCATTTCCGGTGTTGCTGCTTTGTTATTGGAAGCATTTCCGGGTTCTTCACCTCATGAGATCAAAGCACGAATGATGAATACCGCGCGTAATTTGAATGAAAACAATCAGTTATTTGCTGTCGGAGCCGGTTTTGTGCAACCTTTGGCTGCTTTGACTTCAGGCATTGTAGTAACAGTTGATCAGACGGTTCCCGTCGGACAGAATCCGTTAGCTCCTTTTGAAATGCAAAAAATGGCGTCACTCAGTTATGGGGTGATAAGAAGCAACAGCAGCAGAACAAACCCTTTGAATATAAGAAATACGGGAGCAACGACCCGTACATTTACAATCAGCCCTTCTTTCATCAGCAATCCAAATAACGCAGGTTCATTTAATTTAAATAATTCAAGCGTAACAGTCGGTCCCGGCAATACCGGTACGATTAATGTAACATTTAATTCCGGGAATTTTTTAAACGGAAGCATTCAAGGGCATTTAATCATAAGTGAAGGCGCATCGACAATTGCCAGGATTCCCTTTGCCGCATTTCCGGGCACTGACATCTACGTCACAAATGTTATATCCCCTGCCGGTGCAGCGATCAGCGGCGATAATATAACAGTGTCTATGAGCCCGAGCATAGGAGTAATCAACCAGCCGGTTTCAATTACTGTAAATCAGGGTTCCACATGGGCGTTGTATAAAGATGCAGCCTGTACGATTATGATTGCCGATAATATAATGAGGTTGTTTGTCGGGACAAATACCGCTTATATCAAGGTGACTGCCCAAAACGGGGCGACACGGGTTTATACATTGACGATAACCCGCCAAACACCATCTGTTCCGGTATTTCCTGACGTACCACAAAACTCATGGTTTGTTGATTATGTATCATGGGCGCAAGTAAATGGTATCATTCAAGGTTCGAATGGCAGGTTCCTTCCGAATAACAATATGATACGCGCTGATTTTGTTTTAGTACTATATCGCCTTGAAGGGCTGCCGCCAACCGGACCTGTCATTGGATATACCGATGTCCGCAACTCGCATTATGCTTATGACGCAATAATTTGGGCGCAGAATATGGGTATAGCAACAGGCTCCGGCGGAAGATTCCGTCCGGGCGATTCGATGACAAGAGAAGAAATGGTGACGATTTTGTATAGATTCACCAACCTTAAAAATGGCGACACATCAAGTAATCCCAACGCATTTAATACATTTCCCGATAGGGGCCGTGTCTCTTCTTTCGCAACCGAACCAATGCACTGGGCAACGACCCATCGCGTCATCACCGGCTCCAACGGTCAGCTACTGCCGCGCAACAACGCAACACGCGCCGAGGTCGTAGCTGTCCTACAACGGTATGTCACCGCATTCGGGTGACGTAGTAAGACAGGGGACGGTTCTCTAAGACAGGGGACGGTTCTCTGTCTTATTCTCGGCGAGGTTCAAAGCAATCGCAGATGAGTTCACCAGACTAAGCTCGCCGCCTATAACAATCGTCAATGTAACAACAGAGTAAGACAGAGAACGCCCTGTCTTACTCTGTCTTGCCTGCCTTATTTCGCCGTCCCCTTGTGACCCCTTGTTTTCGTGTTCATGTGTTTCTTTCACTCGCACCTACTCTGGAAGGGGCTTTAACAATTTGCTATATCAATATCAATATATTCACAAAATGCACACAAAGTATTTGCTTTTTTATGTATGCTATGATACCATCAAAACCGAAAAACCACAAAGCATTAATGCCCTTTCTGCGCTATTTTTCGTGTGGTCTTAATTAAGATTTTGGAGGAAAGGAAAATGAAAAAACTCCTAAAGCAGTTGATAACCTTTGTTTTGATCCTGATATTAATGCTCTCCGCTTTGTTGCCGTCATTAGCGACGAATGAGGAATCTAACGCTGTCACCGATGAGATTGTCGATGAGATTATCAAGGAATTGAATGAAGCTCTAGAAAATGATTATTTCCCTGAAGAGATAAACGATGAGGTGGCTACTGACGACTTTGTGATAACAGCATTCGAACACGATGACACAAATATGCATATAAATTCCACGTTTTCAACGGCTTCTACCGGTTGGCTTCCGCCTGCAGCAAGTCTTGAGTTTCATGATGTGCCACGTAATTCATGGTATTATAATAATGTGGCATGGGCATTTGCAAATGGTATTACGACAGGAACATCCTCAACGACATTTTCTCCCAATAACAGAGTGACCCGTGGCCAATTTGTAACTTTCCTTTACCGAGTTGCAGGCCAACCGACAGTAAGCGGCAGTCATGGATTTCTTGATGTGGCTAATGGACAATTTTTTACCACCCCTGTTTTATGGGCATCGTCTATCGGAGTGACCACGGGTACATCATCTACAAGCTTTTCCCCTTATGCAAATATCACCCGTGAGCAATTGATTACTATGTTACATAGATATGTTGGGGATATAGGGTTGAATAATTCTGCGCCCGCGAATGCTTTGGACAGATTTCCCGATAGAAGACGCGTATCCTCATTTGCAATAAATGCAATGAGATGGGGAGCGTCCAATGGTATCATCGGCACCGGAGGCTCATTAAATCCACAAGGCAATGCGACCCGTGCAGAGACTGTCGCTATGCTACATAGAGCTGTGAACACTATTGGCATACCCTCGCCACGATCGCCACAATCGTCTTTAGGTCCTCCGATAACTCTAGCAGAAGCCAGAAATGCACCGGGACTATATATTAGGGAAGGCAACTTATTTAGGTTGGTCAGGCCTACATGGCGTTACGATAACATAGGTGGGTATTTTAATATACATGCAGTACGAAGCGATGTAGCGACAGATATCCAGGGGTTACAAAGAGGAAGCACCTCAGCTTCTGCGTATTCAACGATTTTATTCGATGCAGAATATCAAGTACCACAATTACCTAACAATGCTAATTATGTTATAATCGGTGTGACAACTGTAAGTATATTCAGAACTTTCAGGAACGGCTGGACTATCCCTGTCGGACTCAGCTTGTGGGATTCAACGATACCGAGCCCCGGTGGATGGATTAGAACTCCGGATTTTAGAGCTAATGCGTTATTGAGTTACAGTCCTGCACCATCCGGACCAGGAATGATAAATCAAGGTTTCGTGGAAATAAATGGAGTAGCTCCGACAAATTATGTTAGAAGAATGATCTATACAGGTTTTCATTATAATTTAGCCAACACCCATGGCATTATTGATGCGTCACAAAATGAAAGGTTTACGTTCGGCTGGATGCCACGTACGGATTGGGTAACGGCATCTTTCACAGCAGACAAGAAGTTTTTCCTTCTTCCGGAAAGGAACCGAGATAATTTTCTTGCCGATTATACAATCGTTACAACCAGAGAGGGATATTTTGAAGTCGTCTTCAACAGGCGTCCTACAGGTATTCATTGCATTGGGATTCCTGCCGTTTCAGGTGGACTTGGAGGAGGTCATACTTTAGTTGAGTTTGTAACGCCTTGATTAATTAAAGATAAGAATCAACTAGTGGGCTGACGTTAGCGATTAGTAAATCGTTCGCATCAGCCCCTTGCACATTCAGACAGTTAAAACAGGGTAAGACAGGGGACGGTTCATCAGTTTTGGAGTTGTACCCCGCCGCCGGTGAATGGTCAGTATTTAATTTAGCTGCATATCCTTAAGTTTTGCACGAAGTTGTGCGAGTTCGGCATCCTTGTCGGCAATTACAGCATCCTTGTCGGCAATTACAGCATCCTTGTCGGCAATTACAGCATCCTTGTCTGCTACGACTGTTTGCCATTTTGCATCCGTTTCTTCGCGTACTTCTTCCGCTCTAACTTCCAGTGCTGTGTCAAGGTTGAATTCTGTGTACAGCATACTTTCAATCTCCGATCTATGATCCTTTAGGAACTCAGATAATATACCGTTTTCTATACCCCATTTTATTGCTTCATCTATTGACTCTTTTTCGGTCACGCCAATTAGCTGGTTTTGTCTTACCCTGTCAACAATGGATGAATAGCCTTTTAATGTTTCGCTTTTGTGAAGCAACTCTGTATTATACTGCAGATTTATATTCAACACTCTAACAGTCAGGTCAAGGTTTCCAAACATCTTCATTGATTCATCTTCTGCCATATATGCATCCGATAAACGCAATGTCTCATCTTCAGGGAACGGCTCCTTGCCATTGTATAATACGATAAACTCGGGTGCCGGTATTTTTATCTGGTTTACCCTAAAAATAGCTTTCATATCGACAATCTTTTTGTATACATCCGCTATGTACAAAAGACATCTGAGAGGCATGTTTTTATTGATTGTGGATTGATGCTCAATTAGTACTACAAACTTGCCGCCTATTGTAAAAGATATGTCGTTTTCCAAGCCTTTGTAAAATACATCCTTTAATGTGTTGATTTCTATTGGCACATCTTCGCCATAGTCAGTGTTGGCGATTGCGTTGTACACCTCGCGCAGTCTATCAGGTTCGCTTAAAAGCACAGAAAAAAACGTGGATTTATATTCGCGGTTTGCGCTCATGATGATTACCTCCATATTATACGATTTTTTGTTTATCTTTTCAAGAACAATAGCGCAACACGTTTCCGACTCGTTTCCGTTTAAATACAAAGAATTTCTACAGCGGGAACATAAGATACCACAATGAGATATATAGCACAAGGTGCTCAAAAAACGTCAAAAAGCACCACAAATGTAGGAAAGTCACACTTTCGTGGTGATAATTTTCACTTCACGGAGTGCACAATGTAGAAAATCTTTAATTTCAAACTAGATGTGCGATTTGTAAAATGTTTGTGAACATTTCAAAGAGGCCCTTTAAACTACATTAAACCGGTCTGCATACCGCCCCGAACGATTGCCACCCATGAAGACGAAGTCTTTAAAAGCACTATCAAACGAAGAAATTTTACAATTCACAGGTCTGACTTTATCTGAAGTCGAAAAATATCAATTTTAACTACAATTATTCACATAATATTAACATTTTTCTTGCATTCTATTGCCCTGCATATTATAATTACTTGATAATTACGGCAAATCAACGTGCGTTTGGAGGATCTTTTCATGAAGAAAGCTTTGCGTAATCTCTTGGTATATGTTTTGGTGCTTATGTTTATACTTTCCGGTGTAAGCCCGGCACTTGCTGTATATGAGGATGATGGCGATGGCGAGGGTGTCGCTGGTGTTACGAGCGACACCCCGTCTGACGAACGCGTCATGTCGTCAGATGACGACGATGGTTGTGAAGATACTGATGGCGGCGTTGGTTATATAGTAGGCGATGATGAAGATGAAGGCACTGTAATTATTGATACTAACGATTCTGAAGGTGAGATAATGGATTCCTTTGAAGAAGGCGCAATCGAGGAAAACGGGTTTGAAAACTTTGAAGTTACAATGATAGATTTTGAGGTGTTTAGCACAGCGGTATATAACGTCGGAACTGAAGCTGCTCTGGAAGAGGCATTATTACGTGAAGAATCCGGCAGAACAATTCGTCTAACCAATGATATCAATCTTCACTCCTGGTGGCCTGTTCATCTTAATAGCCGAAACAGAGCAAACTTCATTCTTGATGGTAACGGGTTTGTGATTACTCTCAATTATAACCGGACTTTCTCCGGGAATGGAAATGATCAGAGATACGGTGCAGGGCTTATCGGTTCAATAACAGCAGATGGAACTGTCCTTATCACAAATCTGGGTATACACGCAAATATCGACTTAACTGTAAGAAATAATGCAACCGGGGTATCTCCCAATGCACAATCAAACGCTTTTGCAGGCGGAATTATAGGAGATATAAATCGTTCAGGAGCTAATGTCACTATCAGAAACTCTTATGTAACCGGCTCAATAAAAACTACGGCATATTCAAACAAAACCGATACAGGCATTTTACCGCTTGGAGACCCGGCACGCGCTGTTTCCGGCGGTCTAATCGGAGACCTTAGAAGTGGCAGGGTAACAATAGAAGGCAGTTACTTTATTGGTGACATATCATCAAAAGCAGACGGCGATAATTTCTGTGATGCACATGCATATTCAGGCGGGCTGGTCGGAAGGTTTTCCGGCAGCAATCTTACAATTCGCAATAGTTACGCCGCAGGAGGCACAGTAAATTCCAGGTCTGATGCATCAGCATTAAATGTTATAGGCGGATCCACCGCAGATGCCGGAGGACTCGTTGGATATGGTTCCGCATCCAACATATCAATAACTAATAATACCGGTTTCCGCTCTCATGCACCGGGAGCCGTCGATGCGTCATCATTTTCCGGCAGAGCACGCAGAAATATTAACACAATAGGTACCGAACGGACGCAAACCCAGCTCTACCATTCTCCCCCTACAGGAATGGTAGCGCTTAGTAATATGAGCATAAACGATGGTTTTCCTGTGCATTCAATGTTTCACCCGATAATATTGAATTCCGGTCAAAACGCAAATGTACAAATAGTGCATGGTCAAAGGTGGGCTGTCAGGTTTGTGCCACCTAATTCCGGAACATTTGTTTTTGAAACGGTAACTGGTGGGGGTATTAATCCTGCTGCATTCTCAGTCCCGGCCGGTAGTATATATCATACACAAGGGACGGGTACAGGGTACATGTTTGCCGCAACTCTTACCGCCGGTGTGCCGTTTACATTTTGGTCAGGCGTTCGAAATGATTCTGCATTGTCCGGCACTTATTCAATTCGGGTTTCTTCCGGCTGGCCTCCGTCATTTTTTGCAAATCCGACCAGTATTACAAGATTTGCCGGTCAAAGTGCAAGCTTCTCTGTAAGTCCAAGCGGTTTTCCTTCGGTAACATTACAGTGGCAGCACTCAACAAATAACGGTCTTACATGGACGAATATTCCCGGAGAGACAGCAAGCACATTGACATTAAGTACAGTCAATACCGGTATGAATGGACATCGGTTTCGATGCATTGCCACCAATCTGTTGGGGAGCACTGTCTCACATGTTGCAATATTAACAGTAAACCATGCTGAATCAATCCAATTCACACAGCACCCTACTCCGTCGTTTGAAATATTCCAAGGACAAAGCGTATGGCTGTCGGTGACTGTAAGCGGAATACCAACACCATCACTTCAATGGCAACAGTCTTTTAACAATGGTGTTTCATGGACAAATGTAAATAACGCCACGGGAAGCTCGCTTAGTCTTTGGAATGTTTCACTTGATATGAACGGCCGTATGTATCGTTGTGTTGCTACAAGTGTTCTCGGTACTGCTACTTCAAATACATCGGTACTTAATGTTGCGCCGTTGACTGTGCCATCCTTTATTTTACATCCTGCCGATCAGGAAGCTGCAGTGGGGCAAAATGTAACGTTTACGGTCTCGGCAACCGGGACTCCTACTCCAACCTACCAGTGGCAAGTACAATTATCCACATCATCCCGATGGACTAATATCGTCGGAGCTACAAGTAACACATTAACGCTGGAGAATGTTACAAGCTCCATGAATGGAAATCATTATCGAGCAGTAGCCACAACTGCCTTAAGTATCTCGGAACCATCCATTGCTGCACGCCTAAATGTATATATTTTGCCGGAGATAACGTCACCTGATAACACCACAGTCTCCGGATCAGGTGTGTTTCAGGTAACAGCGACCCGCGGGTCCGAAAGCTCTCCCTTAGAGTATGCAATAGAAAATGAACCATCAGGTGTGAGTATAGACCGTCTGTCCGGACAAATAACCATATCCGCAACAGTTCCAGCCGGGGTTTATAACTTCACAATTACAGCACAAACCAGTTTGCACCGGAGTACGTCTCAGGATTTTACATTGACGGTTACGGATTCCGGAACCTCTGTAGTTTCAACCGAAGCCGAACTGCGCAATGCAGTATCATCAACCGGCACAGGTAATGTACTACTAAACGAAAGCATTGGCATATTAACAGAAGAACTTGTCATTGGACGATCGCTTGTTCTCGATTTAAACGGGCGTTCACTTACCATCGATTTGGCGAGCACGGTAGGGAATGATTCCAATGGGATTAAATTAGGCTCCGGTGTAATGCTGACCATAATGGATAGCTCGGCAGATAACGGAAATCTTTCCGTTACAAATAGAGCCACATCTGCATCTGAAGGTAATGGAGCTGCTATAAACACAACAGATGGTGTATTGATTATTCAAAGTGGTAGTATTGATGCAGTTGGCGGGAACTACGGAGCCGGAATTGGTGGGGGTTATGAAAAACCCGGAGGCATAATTACAATAGAAGGGGGAACGATAAACGCAACAGGGGGAGGTTGTGCTGCAGCTATTGGCGGCGGAGCAATTTCTGCCAATACCGGTTGTATTATAACTATCAACGGCGGAATGGTAAATGCAACGGGAGGGACCGAAGGAGCAGGTATTGGCAGCGGCTATCAGTGGGTGCGCTTTTCCTGGCGGGAATCTGCTCATAGAATCTATATTAACGGGGGAACAATTAATGCCACTGGAGGCCAAGCCGGTGCGGGCATCGGTGGCGGACGAGAGTTATCGGGAGGCAATATAACAATCAGCGGAGGGCGAGTTCTGGCAACTGCCGGTCCCGCTACCGATTTCGGTACAATAGGAGGCGCAAGTATCGGCGGCGGCGGTAATGGCGCGGCAGGTATAATAAACATTATTGGCGGGAATATTACTGCCATTTCGAACAGTCAAGGAAACTCAAATGTTATAGGTAAAGGAAGTGGTAGCGAGGCAGGTGGTACAGTTAACATTGCAGGAGTATTTAACTTCTGGATGACCCATTTTAAGGATGAACCATTCGAGAGCAAGATTAGCACGGGCCTGTTTCCGGCGCCATATCTGGCTAACTCATTCCATGTTGATTTGTATTCAACAGCGACGCCATACCAGGAGCTTCAACTCAACTGTATTGCATCGAGTGGTGAAAATGTAGTAAAACTTACTCAGAACATTACCGGAGCCAATGCCGGCACCACGCAATTGACCATAGGGCGTGATATGACGCTTGACCTTAATGGATATACATTAACCATTGACATACAAAGCGTATTAGTTAATTTCTCAAGCGGCATAAAAATAAATCCTGGTGTTACAATGAGAATAATCGATAGTGCAGGCGGAGGTCAGCTTAATGTAAGCAGCAGGAATATCAACGACGGATGGGCCGGAACCGGCGCGGGAATAAAGAGTACTTATGGGACATTAATAATTGAGAGTGGTAGCATAAATGCTACAGGAGGCACCCAAGGTGCCGGAATAGGCGGCGGAAACGGCGGTTCCGGAGGCATAATAATTATAAATGGCGGTAAAGTTAATGCGAGAACGACAGGCAGCGGCGCCGGTATAGGCGGCGGACGCGGCGGTATAGGCGGCAGTATCACTATAAATGATGGTGAGATCGATGCGGCAGGCGGTGCAGGTATAGGTGGAAGCTCCGGAGGAATTATTACCATAAACGGCGGGACAATCAATGCACGCGGCGGCATGGACAGTCCCGGCATCGGAGGTTCAGGCGCAGGCGGTGCCGGAAACATTACCATCACCGGTGGTACGATAGTCGCAGCCGGTGGCTTTGGAGGTGCCGGTATCGGCAGCGGCAGAAGTACAACAACCGGAGCTCACGGAAGTTTAACTATTAGCGGAGGAAACATCACCGCAATCGGAGGACCGAACTCCGGAAACAATACTACGGCGGCAATAGGCAGAGGAGCACAAGGTGCGTTTGTCGCTCGCAACTTTCCCGGAGTTTTCGATGTTTGGGTCAGTGTTGAAAATACCGATCCCGGCGGTAATCCGGAACGAACACCATGGTTTACAATTACAGATGCGCATCGTTTTGTTAGAATGGTTGAAGTTCCTACAAGTGCAAAAATGCCTGTTATAACGGGGCAACCGCAAGACCAGAGAGTAAATATAAGGCAGGCAACGAGTTTGTCGGTGGCAGCCGGTACAGATGATGGCGCCTCGCTAAGCTATCAATGGCAGATAGCACAGGGTGCTTCCGGTGGTACATTTACTGACATATCCGGAGCGACAAGTGCAACCTTTAATGTAAATACTACTATAGATGGAGTAAACCGATACAGGGTTATTGTTACCAACAATAATATGACCCATGGTCAACCGTCTGCATTGGTAATAAGCGATGTAGCAACAGTGACGGTCTTGCCTACTTTTGGTCTATCACTCACCCAGAGATCGTCAGGTTCTACGTTTACTGATGTATTGGTGGGTTATCCATCACAACTGCCTCGACAAGTGCTAATCACCAATACCGGGTATCAGCCTACCGGTGCATTGTCTGTTACGTTATCCGGCGGAGCTGCATCCAACTTTACGATAATACCGAATTCGATTAACAATATTGATGGCGGTAATGGCAGTACTTTTCAGATATGGCCGAATACAGGGCTTCCGGCAGGGTTATATTCAGAAACCGTCACAGTACGTGCGGCTGCAGGTAATAATAATCCGATTCCACAACAGAGCTTTGTCATTAGTATTAGGGTCAAACCGGTCGATGTAATAAACTGCGAGTTAACGCTGCGAAATGCAGTGTCCGCAAATGGCACCGGGGATGTTGTTTTAAATGCGAATATAGGGCCGTTGATATCACAACTTACAATTCAACGTAGCCTAGTACTTGACTTAAACGGGTATTCATTAAATATCAATATCCCCGGTACTGCCGGCCAAACATCCAACGGAATAACAATCAATACGGACGTAGAGCTTACAATCATGGACAGTGCCGGCGGCGGAGTACTTAGAGTTACCAACAATAATACCGGGGGTTCAAGTACATCAGCCAATAGCGGCGCGGCTATCAACACCTCAGCCGGATCGTTGATAATACAAAGCGGCACGGTTATTGCAACAGGCGGCAGTGAAGGTGCGGGAATAGGCAGCGGATTTAACAGACCCGGCGGTAATATCACAATTAACGGAGGCACGGTTATAGCGCAAGGAGGATCGAATGCAGCCGGCATCGGTGGAGGATCCAGAGCTCCCGGCGGTGTAACAAACATTAATGGTGGTACAGTAACAGCGACAGGAGGATGGGGTAGCGTAACAAGTGAATTTGGCAATGATGGAGCAGGTATCGGTGGTGGCAGAAGCGGTTACGGCGGCGAAATCAATATCAGAAATGGTATTGTAACTGCAAGGTCAGGTGGCGGTAATGCTGCAGGAATAGGTGGAGGCGATCGCGGTTCTGCAGGAAGAATTTCAATTAGCGGCGGAGTTGTTAGCGGTACAGGCGGTTCCGGTGCCGGCATAGGCGGAGGCAGATATGGTGCAGGCGGCGTTATTTCAATCACCGGTGGCACAATTTCCGCTTACGCGAATAACCGGTGGAATCAGGGTGTCTCTGCTATAGGTAGCGGTAACAGCGATCCCGGTGGTAGCGTATCAATCACCGGTACTTACGCTTTGTGGCGGTGCTGGGATACCATGGGGATTGTTGAAAAAACAGGCTCGGGTACGTTCACCAGTAATGATTCTTACACCCTCATTGAGCTTATCGACACCAACTTCTTAACTCCATATCATGAGCTGAAGCTTGAATGCGCTAAGGTTGCAGGAAGCGGGACGATAACACTTATGCGTGATTATATAGGGGATGATATGGGGACCTCTCAACTCACAGTTGCGCGTAACCTCACTCTTGACCTGAACGGACATAAGTTGTCTATCGATATACCGGGTACAGCAGGTGTCACCTCTAACGTTATAAACATAAACTCAGGTGTAGAGTTAACTATTATTGACAGTACGGGTGGCGGCACGGTTGAAGTCATTAGCAGAGCGAATGATGCAATCACCGGTTATGGCGCAGCGATTAATAGTGCAAAGGGTTCGTTAGTTATTAACAGTGGCACTGTTATAGCTACAGGCAGTAATGGTGCGGGCATAGGAGGTGGAGTAGGCAATGACGGCGGTTCGATAACAATAAATGGTGGTACAGTAAAAGCATCGGGCGGTTCGGGATCAGGCGGCACCAGCAGAGGTGCCGGTATAGGCGGCGGTTCGGGCGGAGCGGGCGGCACGATAAAAATAAACGGGGGTACAGTAGACGCAAGGGGCGGCTGGGGTGCTTCCGGTATTGGCGGCGGAGGCATAGGTTTCGGAGCTGTATCCGGCGGAGCAGGCGGTACGATTATAATAAACGGTGGTACGGTTGAATCAATCGGGGGAGGGTTCGGAGCCGGAATCGGAGGAGGTTCTCGCGGCACAAGCGGTAGTATCACAATCGTTGGCGGTAACGTTACTGCCATAGCCGGAGGTGACGAGAGCTGCTCAAATGCAATAGGACATGGGCATGATGTACCCTTAGAGTTTTTGTTAGAATCAGAAACGGTGTTTGATGTTTGGAAAAGCACTGCCAACTCAGATCCGGGAGGCAATCCGACGCGTATGACTCCATTAATGATAACTGATGAACATAGATTTGTCAGGATTTTTAAAGCAATAACCAACGCACAGACACCTATCATTGATGCACAACCTCACAGTGCGGATGTTTTTATAGGCCAATCAGCAAATCTGTCTGTAGAGGCAAGTATAGATGACGGCGGTACATTAAATCTTCAATGGCAGATAGCACAGGGTGTTTCCGGAGGGGTTTTTACAAATATCGTTGGAGCAACAAATGCGACATATTATCCCGATACATCTGTTTATGGTGTTAATCGCTATCGTTTAGTTATTACAAACACAAATAACGATGTAAATGGTAATAAGATAATTACTGTGTTCAGCGATGTGGTAACTGTAACCGTCAGTCCAATACCAACTTATGGCATCAGGTTAGACCCCGATAGTGATTACACATTCTCCATGGCAACAGAAGGATATGGGTTACCGTCGGCACTTGCTGTGCAAGTCATAAACGAAGGCAATCAGCCGACCGGTGCATTATCCGTCGAGTTGTCCGGTACCGATGCGTACGAGTTCGTACTAGTTACGAGTTCATTTAGCAACATTGAAACCGGCAGTAGAAATGCTTTCACAATCAGACCCAAAACAGATTTGCCTGCCGGTACATATATAGCAACTGTTACTGTACGCGCGGCATCAGATAATAATAATCCAATCACAGAGCAGAGCTTTAATGTCAGTTTTACAGTCGAATCGGCACCCGCTTTTATAGTATCAATTATACCTGATGTCAACCATACCTTCCTTGCGGCAGTTGTGGGTTACGGAACACCGCCAATACATGTTGTAACAATAGAAAACGATGGCAATCAGGAGACCGGTAATTTAGCTGTCGAGTTGTCGGGCGGTGGCGCAGCTCATTTCACATTAAGTTCGACGTTAGTTAACAGCATTGAAGTTGGAAACAGCAGAACTGTAACAATATGGCCGAACACAGGGTTGACACCCGGTACATATACAGCAACTGTAACGGTCAGAGCGGGATCCGGTAATAGTAATCCAATTACAATGCAGAGTTTTGATGTGAGTTTTACAGTAAATCCCCCACCGCCAGTAATCTCAATAAATGTGAATCCTGTACCCGTAACAAATGTTGCGCAAGGTAACATTAGCGGCAGTCTCAATGTTGCGGCAAGCGTGACTCAAAGCGCAACGCTTTCTTATCAATGGTTCTCAAATGTAACCGATAGCAATGTTGGTGGTACAGCAATCAGCGGTTCGACAGGAGCAAGCGTCACTATACCGACAGGACTCACAGCAGGAGTGTATTACTTCTTTGTGGAAGTCAGGGCGGAGGGTGCTGTATCCGTACGTTCAAATGTAGCGAGACTGGATGTAGATCCGCCACCTCGTGAGATAACCCCGAATGCATCAATAAACTATACGACCGAACAACTAATAAATCTTACCGCAGGAAACTACAGCTTTAATTATGGTACACCTGTAACTGTAACAGGAACAACGCATAATATTCAAGCCGATTGGATGGGGCAACCATTGAGCATTGTACGACTTGGCAACGGTACGACAACGATAGACAGTGCAGCACAAGAATTGTCAATCCCATCACGCCCGGCGACGGTTCCCGATGTAACAGCAATACAACCTACGGCTGTCAACGGTACAGGCGGCATAAGCGGTACGACTACAGCAATGGAGTACCGTCTTGGTACAAACGGAGGCTGGACGCATTGTACTTCTCCAAACACGACAGGACTTCAGCCGGGGACATTCCAGGTGCGGTTCAGAGCCACAGCGGCTGCTTTTGCAAGCGTACCTACATCAGTTACAATTATCAATGTGACAACTGTAACCGAATTAATCACACTCCTGCTCCTGAGCGATAACACCGACATGGACAATCCTGATTCCGTCAAAGACACGGTCGAAATCATCCGAGGCTTGAACACGCGCGATGTCGCGGCTGCAAAAGCTAACCCGGAAGTGCGTGATGCTCTGGAGCAACTTGAAGAAGCTCATAAAAATCACAATGATATAACAGTACGCAAAGAAGTGCATTATATAAAAGCGGCTGTTCTCGGATTTGACTATAACAGGATAGATTCTATCGGTGTAGGAAAAAATGCAAATGAAGGCGTTGTTACTATCAGCTTGTTACCATCTCATATTTACACTGCAGTAAACCCGAGATATGGCAACGCAGTCCGTCTGCGCATGACCATCGCGGGAGAAGGTGTTAATGCCGCTGATTTGTGTGTACCGATAACGTTAACCATACCCATACCTGCAAATATAAGAAATGCGGATAACTTCAGGATACTCCATTTTCATGCAGATGGCGTAACTTATAACACGATTGTTCCGCAGATTAATGGCAGCGGCGCAAATGCGACAGCGACATTCACACTCACACGCTTCAGCGAGTTCGCGTTTGTAGAGATAATGCCATCCACAGCACCACAGAACTTTAATGCAACAGCCGGCAATGCACAGGTTGCACTCACATGGACAGCACCTGCCAATAATGGCGGTGCGGCAATTACAAACTACCAAGTGTCAAGAGACAACTGGGTAACATGGGTAGCGGTATCAGCCACGAGTACAGCACACACGTTCACGGGGCTTATTAACGGTGTTACGTACACGTTCAGAATTCGTGCGGTCAACGCTGCAGGCAATGGTGCAGAAGCAATAGTGACAGCAACACCGGTAACACCCTCCGAGCCGCCCGGAGGCTCTACACCGCCCAATGGCTCCACGCCGCCCCCAACAGGCAATCAATGGAATGCACCATTACCAACCAACCGGTTTCGTGATGTGCCGAATAACAATTGGCAAAATGTCGCTGTATCATGGGCGGATAGAAACGGTATAACGACCGGGTCGCCTGCAAACAGCAATACATTCAAACCAAATGATACTGTGACAAGAGCTGAGTTTGTGACATTCCTTCACCGTATATATGGTTCCCCGGGTGCAGCAAGAGCCCCATTCCGTGATTTGCCCGCAAACCCGGCTTTCCAAAATGCGATTTCATGGGCACTTGCAGAAGGTATA
>Ga0123353_10001420_pt1 | contig 29272 bp, 33 predicted proteins | sample TergutLab28metaG_3_FD_92763 | JGI IMG/M metagenome (GOLD analysis project Ga0123353, IMG submission 92763) | Labiotermes labralis P3 segment gut microbial communities from Petit-Saut dam, French Guiana - Lab288 P3 | ecosystem: Host-associated > Arthropoda: Insects > Digestive system > Gut ...
CTGGAAAAGCGGGCGAGTATTACTCGCACCCGAAATTCCAGTTCTTATAGGCGTCGAATATCATTCGACGTATCCTAAAAAAACATCCGCAATCGTTTTCAGCTAGCACAAGAGGTTAAGTTACCTCGTTGTTTGAATTTTGTCGCTATGCGTTGGCCACCCCGGCCCTCCGGGCATTTTCTGCTTCCCCCGCCCTTCGGGCACCCCCTTTGACATCGAAGGGGGCTTTTCAGGCTCTGCTACTTACCCAACGGCTATTCGCTCGAACGGCCCCTTCAATTTTGAAGGGGCTGTCATCGCGAACCAAAGCTAATTTCTGGAATTACATTAGCGCGATGACTGGGGAAGTTAACCTCATTCCCAAACCCCCGTCTTGCGATACTCATACAGCGCCTCGTCCAGGGGCACCTTTGCCACGGTATTGAAGAGGTTCGTCGCGGCCATGATGCCGGCAAAGGCGAATAGCAGCACGACCTGCTCCTCGCTGTAACGTTCCTTCAGCGCGGCGTAAATGGCCGGGTCGATGTTGTGGGGATCCTCCGAAACGGAAAAGCCGAGCTCCATCAGTAGCTGCTCTTCCTCGCTGAGGAGGGGGTTGTCCGGGTCGTCGCCGGAGTCGATCAGAATTTTGCGGAAGAACGTGCCGCACACGAGGCACCGGTTGCCCTCGCTGATGGCATAGGAATAGAGCGATACCGCACGGGGGCCGATAAATTCCTCCAGCAGGCCCGCCAGGGTATACCACTCCATGTAGATATCATAGGCTTTGGTGTTGTGCAGCAGGGTGCGCTTCATGTTCGTGATGCGGCCATGGGCGGCGATCTGCGCGTCGTACCGCGCGCGGACCTCCTCGTTTGCCGTTTCGTATTCCGTCATCGGTATATATGCCATATGCTTGTCCCTTCTATGCTTAAAGTGTAAATAACTCCGGATCGTATTCAGGCAAAACGGGGGCGCGTACCGGCACGCGCTTGAGGGGGTCGTACTCGTATTTGTTGCAGGAGGATTGCCGGCGCATCACCCCGCGCACAGGGCACAGCACGCTGCTGCCGTCCGGCGCGGGCTTGCCAAAGCGGCAGTGCTCGCAAACGCTCGCGTACTGCGCGGCGCGGAACAGCTTCTGCTTTTGCTTGTTGTTTAATTTTCTCTGCTTCATAAAAGCGCCCTCCAGCCGATCTGATATCTGATATCTAACATCTAAAGTCTATCATATTTTCCGCCTCAGGTCAAGGTCCAGAATAAGAAAGGCGCAAAAAAACAGGAGCGCCCCGGCGGCGGGAGCGGATACCGCCCAGAGGCGCACGCCGGGCAGCGCGCCGGAGCTCACGGAGGCTGGCAGATCCACGGGAAACCAACGGCCCAGCTGCCAGCAGATTGCCGCCGCGACGGCTCCATGGGCCAGGCGCGACACAAAGAATATCCGCAGGGGGAGGCTGGTTTTGCGCAGGTCGCCAAGGATCTGGCAGTGGACGCTGAGGCCCCCCCATCCAAGGGCCGCGCAAAGCACCGGCAGGGTGGCCCCGCCGCCCCGCACCACCGCCACGGCCCCGCTGCTGACCTCCAGCAGGACATTGAGGCCCGGGATGGCGGGCCACAGGGCGTGCGGCAGCAGCCGCAGCAGGGCGCACAGGGATGAAAACAGCTCCACCCACGCGCAAACGCCGATGATCGCCTTCGTTGCCTGCGCAATGGCCGCCAGGAGGTAAGCGTCGATTGAGGAAACAGGAGCCTGGGGAGAGGAATCAGGGGATGCGGCCGGACATAAGGCAGGGGATTCCCAGAAGCGCGAGAGAAAGGCCATAACGAGGCTTGCGGCGGTGAGGGACACAAAGAGCAGCAGGCCCGCGCGGCGGCTGCCGAGCAAGCCGGAGCCAACGGCGCCCATCAGGTACGCGGGGCCCGCGTTGACGCAAAATAGCTGCAGGCGCTGGGCCTGCGCGCGGTTGAGCGCGCCGCGCTCCATCAGGCTTGCGGCGGTTTTCGCGCCAAGGGGGTAGCCGCCCAGCAGCCCCAGGAAGATCGCGCCGAGGGCCGCGGGGGGTTGGCGCAGAAGGAAATGCATCGCGCGGCTGCGGCGCGTTCGCCCGCCGCCCGCGTCCTGGTTCCTGCTTCCTGCCATCAACTGGGTAAAAATATTCCCGACCACGAAGAACGGGTACAGCGACGGGATAATCACCTGGCCGCACAGGGCAAGGCCTTCACGCGCGCCCCTGGAAGCCAGAGGGGAGTATATGACCAGCAACAACGCGAGGCACAGGCATAAAATCATCAGCGGCATGGTTAACCGAATTCGCGGCTTCATTTATCATCACCCCAGCTAGATTATGCGAACCCGCGCGAAGTCATGATTTTACGCGGGAAAACATAGGATAACGAAGGGGTGGATGCGGTGCGTAAGCCAAAAAAAACGCTGGGCGATTGCACCCCCAGTCGCCGCGCTATCGTTCTTCTATGAGTGAAGCTTGTTCGCGTCGACAGCCCCCGCGTACCCACCCCACAAAATCTGCGGATTTTGCGGGGACCCCGGGGCGCAGGGGCCGCTCGGGTGGGGAGCCATTGGGCCTTAGATGATGCAAAAAGCCCCCTGCGTTCACGCGGGGGGTGGCGCGAACGCGCCGGGGGGTGCCAATTTTGCGTAAGCCAAAAAAAACGCTGGGCGAGCGGGTGCGGCAAATGGGCGAGCAGATGGACCTGCCCGCGCAGCTGCTGCCCGGCTTCAGCCATGTGGAGCTGTTCGCGAACCGCCAGGCGGTGGTGGATGGCGTCAAAGGCGTGCTCACCTACAGCGAAACCCAAGTCCAGCTCAACGTCGACGCGATGGTCCTGACCTTCAAGGGGGCCGGCCTTTGCATCCGCTCCTACCAAACCGAGCAGCTCATCTTGACCGGGATGATTGCCGAGGTCAGTTTTTTGAATTGAGAACGCCATGATTATTATACGCGTTATTAGGTTCCTAAGGGGATATATCTGTTTCGCGGCTTCGGAGGGGTTTCCGGAGCGGTTCCTGAATTTGTGCAACCAGGCGGGGGTCGCCGTATGGGAGATTGCCTGGAAGGGCGATACGATGCGCGGCAAAACCGACCGCCACGGCTTCGCCCTGATGAAAAACTGCGCCGCGCCTTCGGGCGTTACGCTGGAGGCCCGGCGCAGGGTGGGGCTGCCGTTTTTTTTGCATACCTACCGCAGGAGAGCGGGGATGCTCGCCGGCCTTGTGATATGTTTGATTTCCCTGGCGGCGCTTTCCGGGCGGGTGTGGACCATTGAGGTGCTGGGCAATGACCGGGTATCCAAGGCGCAAATCCTGGAAGTCATGCGGGAAGAGGGCGTGCGGCAGGGAGCCAGGCGAGGGGGCCTCGTCGCGGCGGAAATCAACGACAGGGCGCTGCGTAAGCTCCCGGGGGTCAGCTGGATTTCGCTGAACCTGCGCGGGAGCAGCGCCGTGATCGAGGTGCGGGAGGAGCTGCCCATCGACATGACGAAGAAGGACGACCCGCGGGATATCGTCGCGCGCAAAACCGGGCAGCTGCGGGTGCTGGAGGTCTATCGCGGCAGGCCCCACGCGGGCGTGGGCGATACAGTGCCGGAGGGTGGCGTCATCGCGGGGGGAGCCATTGAAAACAAGGACCTCACCATGCGGTATGTCCGCGCGGCGGCCTATGCCGCGGCCCGCACGAGGATTGCGGCGGAGGTCATGGCCCCGAGGAAGGAAACCCTCGGGTGGGTGGATATTGCGAAAACGCGCTATACAATATATGTATTGGGCCTGCGTATCCCCCTGGGTCCGAGACATGCAAAAATCCAGGCGGAGGAATGGCTGACCCCGTTTGCCTACGCGCCGAAATCCGGCGGCAAACAAAAAGAAATGCCCCTGGCCCTGGAGCGGGTGAGCTTCGTGATGTATCCGGCGCGGGAGCGGGTGAAGAGCGACCGGCAGCTGCGCCTTTCCGCGGCGGAGCGGCTCTTCGACGAAGGCTTTTCCAACTTGCGCACAGCGCAATTCCTTCGGCAGGAGGTTACGGTCGGCCTCGGCCCGGACGACTGCGTGATCGCACTCGAAGGCAGCGCGTACGAGAACATTGGGGTGGAGCGGGCGTATCAGGAAGCAGGAGACAGGGAGCAGGAGGCCGGGAGCAGGGAGAACCTATAGGGGCAGCCTGTGGGCGGCCCGTATATCATTCTTGGATCATCGCCTTTTGGCGCGCGTCTCGTTTTTTGCATCGCCGGAAAAAAGCACCACCAAAGGATCCATGAATGTGGCATATCTGACATGCATTTCACCCCCCTATTATATTTTCTCGTGAAATGATCCCCTCCAACATCCCCGCAACCCCCAGCAGCGTCGCCTCCTCAAACGGCCTGCCAATGAGCTGCGCGCCGATGGGGAGGCCGTTCGCGTCCTCCCCGCAGGGGATCGAAACAGCGGGCAGCCCCGCGACACTCGCCGGGCAGGTGAACGCGTCGCTTTGAAATGCGTTTGGCGCATCGAAAACTTCACCGAGCTTCGGCGCTGTACTTGGCGCGACAGGGGTGAGAATGACGTCGAAGCGCTGGAAGGCCGCGTCATATGCCTCGCGGATGAGCCGCCTGGCCTGGAGCGCTTTCTTGTAATAAGTGTCGTACTGCCCGGCGCTCAGCACGAAGTTGCCCAGCATCACGCGCCGCTTCACCAGCGGGCCAAAGCCCTCGCTCCGGGATTTTATGTAGGTTTCACTTAGGCTTGCGGCGGATTCGCTGGCGTGGCCGTACTTGATGCCGTCGAACCGCGCGAGGTTGGAGCTCGCCTCCGCGCTTGCCAGCACATAGTAGGCGGGCGCGGCGCAGCCCAAAATGGGCAGGCCGAATTCCTCGGCGACGGCGCCAAGGCTTACGAGCTTGTCTTTTAGAGCAAGCACGGCCTTAGATATTTCGGGAGCCAGGTGTTCAAAAAATTCAGCGGGTATACCGATGCGAAGGCCCCTGATATCCTGAACGGGCTTGTCAGGATATTCCGCAGAGGTACTGTCCCGCTCGTCCTTGCCTTTGATGATATCGAAGAGGGCCGCGCAGTCTTCGGCGCCGCGGGCCATGGGACCGATCTGGTCCATGGAGGAGGCGTAGGCGACTAGCCCATGACGCGAGACGGAGCCGTAGGTGGGCTTGAGGCCGAAGACCCCGCAATGGCCCGCCGGCTGGCGGATGGAGCCGCCGGTGTCGCTGCCAAGCGCCAGGGGAGCTTCATAAGCCGCCAGGGCGGCGGCGCTCCCGCCTGAAGAGCCGCCCGGGGTATACGCCGGGTTTCCCGGATGCCTTACGGCCCCGAAGAATGATGATTCCGAGGTGCTCCCCATGGAGAATTCGTCCATGTTGGTTTTGCCCAATATAATCAAGTCCGCGTCCCGGAGTTTTTCTATCACAGCGGCGTCAAATGGCGGGAGAAAGCGCTCCAGCATCTTCGAGGCGCAGGTGGTGCGCGCATCCTTCGTGCAGATATTGTCCTTCACGGCGATGGGCACGCCGGCCAGCGCCGAGCGCGCGTTGCCCGCGTCCAGGCGCTGTTGAATTTCCGCCGCCCGTTCATAGGCCTGCTCTTTGCAGAGCGAGATGTAGCAGTTCAGCTCGCTTGCCTCGATGGCGGCGTAGTAGGCGTCCAACACTTCCGTGAGAGCCAGCTCGCCCTCGTGCAGGCAGGCCGCCAATTCCAGCGCGGTTAACTTTGTGATATGATTCATATGATGGCCCTCATATATTTTAAAGATGCCCTTATTGTAGCATATTTTTTTTGGTTTGTACAGATTTTTTTGCTCCGGTCTTGCATGAACGCGCGTTTCGTGTTATAATGGCCGGGTAATTTTTATTTTAGGAGGAAAATCCAATGAAAAAAGTAGCGATTGAGGATTTGCGCGCACGGGAGATACTAGACTCTCGGGGAAACCCCACCGTGGAGGCTGAAGTGACCACCGACACCGGCATTGAGGGCTGGGCGGCGGTGCCCTCGGGGGCGTCCACGGGCGCGTTTGAGGCGGCGGAGCTGCGGGACGGCGGCGGGCGCTACGGCGGCAAGGGCGTGCAGCAGGCGGTGGACAACGCGAACACCGTGATTGCGGCTGCGCTGAAAGGCCAGGATGTCCTCCGGCAGCGGAGCCTGGACCGCGCGATGCTCGCCCTGGACGGCACGAGCAACAAGGCCAAGCTTGGCGCGAACGCCATCCTCTCGGTCTCCCTGGCCAGCGCCGCCGCCGCCGCGAACGCGACAGGGCTGCCTTTGTACCGGTACCTCGGCGGGGTCAACGCCCATGTGCTGCCCGTGCCCATGATGAACGTCATCAACGGCGGCAGGCACGCGGGCAACAACATCACCTGCCAGGAATTCATGATCATGCCGGCGGGGGCCCCGAGCTTCCGCGAATGTATCCGCTGGGGCGCGGAGGTCTTTGCCGCGCTGAAGTCCCTTCTGGCGGGCAAGGGCCTGGGCACCGCCGTGGGCGACGAGGGCGGGTTCGCCCCTGACCTTTCCGGCGAGGAGGAGGCCATCGAGTGCCTGCTCGAGGCGATCGAAAAAGCGGGCTTCCGGCCCGGCGCGGATTTCCTGCTCGCCATGGACCCCGCCACCACGGAAATGTACGACGCCGCCGAAAAAATCGGGCAGAAGGGCAAGTACTTCTTCTGGAAGAGCGGCGTCACCCGCACGTCTGAAGAGATGATCGAATACTGGAGCAATTTGAGCGGCCAGTATCCCATCATTTCCATTGAGGACCCCCTGGCGGAGGAGGACTGGGCGGCGTGGCAAACGCTCACCGCGAAGCTCGGCGGCAAGCTGCAAATCGTGGGCGACGACCTGCTGGTCACCAACACGCAGCGGCTTGCCCGGTGCATCAAAGAGCACAGCGCGAACTCCATTTTGGTGAAGGTCAACCAGATCGGCACCGTGACGGAAAGCGTCGAGGCCATCCAGATGGCCCAGGCCGCCGGGATGACCACCGTGATTTCCCACCGCTCGGGCGAAACGGAGGACACCTTCATCGCGGACCTCGCCGTCGCCACCAACGCGGGGCAGATCAAAACGGGCGCGCCCTGCCGGTCGGACCGCGTGGCGAAATACAACCGCCTGCTGCGCATTGAGGAGGACCTGGGTTCCGCCGCCGTGTTCGCTGGGATGAATGCGTTCAAGGTCAGGCGGGGGTAATAATTCGAGAGGAGTAAATATTATGAAAAAAATATTGGCTGTGCTTCTTGCAATGCTGATGCTGTGCGGGGGCATGGCGGTTGGGGCGAGCGCGGCGGGGGTTGATATCACGAGTAAGTTTACCGATCCGGCGTTTTTAGCCGCTGTGCGAGAAGAGATTGACAAACCTACTGGCCCAATATTTGATACGGATGTGGCGGAAGTTACGTGGCTTAATGCAATTGGTCGAAACGTACACAGCTTGGCTGGATTAGAGTATTTCGTTGGTTTGGAACAACTCATTTGCACTTCCAACAAACTTACATCGTTGCCTAAACTGCCTTCCAGCTTGAGAACTCTGAATTGTAGCTTTAATGAACTTGCGATGTTGCCGGAACTGCCGTCCGGCTTGGTAACTCTGAATTGTAGCTTTAATAAACTTGCATCGTTGCCGGAATTGTCATCCTGTTTATTGGTTCTAGACTGTAGTGATAATAAACTCACATCGCTGCCCGAACTACCTGCGAGCTTGAGGCGTCTTCATTGCGAGAGCAACCAATTGACCAGCATTGATGTAACCGGTTTAGCGCTAACACAGATTAATTGCCGCTATAATAATCTGGCGAACAAATCCGCTGTCACCGGCTTTACCGGCAAATGGGACAACGAGCATTTCTACTTCGACCCGCAAAATGGCGCAGCTGGCTTCTCCGCGATAATCTGGCAATGGATACTCAAATACATCTTCTTCGGCTGGCTCTGGAACCGCTGACAGCAACACAAAACACCGCGAGGCAGGACCGCAATCCTGCCTCCTTCTCTTTTTCTTGACACGCTTAACCCGTTACGCTATAATATAGACAGGTAAAAATCAGCGAAAGGAACGTTCCATGAAATATATCATAGTGCTATACGACGGCATGGCGGACCTGCCTGTGCCGGAGCTCGGCGGAAAAACCCCCATGCAGGCGGCGGAAAAGCCCCGCTTCGACGCCATGGGCCGGGACGGCGAGGTGGGCCTGGTCCGGACCGTGGCGGAGGGGCAATCGCCGGGCAGCGATGTGGCAAACCTGAGCGTTTTGGGCTACGACCCCGCGAAGTATTACACCGGCCGCTCGCCGCTGGAGGCCGTCAGTATGGGCGTGGCCATGGGGGAAAAGGACATCACCCTGCGCTGCAACCTGGTCTCTCTTTCGCAGGACGAGCCCTTCGACCAAAAAATCATGCTCGATTATTCCGGCGGGGAAATTTCCACAGAAGAAGCGCGGGAGTTAATCCAAGCCGTGCAGAAGCGCCTGGGCAACGCGGCGTTCTCGTTTACCGCGGGCATCCAGTACCGCCACTGCATGCTCTGGCGCGGCGCCGCCGGCTTCATCCAGGCCTTGGCGCCCCTCACGCCGCCCCATGACATCATTGGCCAGCCCATCGCGGACAAGCTGCCGGCCACCCGTACCGCGATTCCGCTGTGCAACATGATGCGGACAAGTTTTTCCCTGCTGCGCAGCCATCCTATCAACTTACAGCGCGTTGCAAGCGGAAAACGCCCGGCGAACTGCATCTGGCTCTGGGGCGAGGGCACAAAGCCGGCCCTGCCCTTGTTTGAATCCATCACCGGCCGGAAGGGCTCTATGATTTCCGCGGTGGATTTGCTGGGGGGCATCGGTAAACTGACGGGCATGCGCGTCCCGAAGGTGGAGGGCGCCACCGGCTGGATCGACACCAATTACGAGGGCAAGGCCCGCGCCGCCGTGGAGGAGCTCCAAAGCGGGCAGGATCTCGCATATATCCACTTCGAGGCTTCCGACGAGGCGGGGCACCGGGGGGACGCCGCGTCCAAGATCCGCGCCATCGAGCTCATCGACGAGCGCGTGTGGCCCATCTTGCAGGAATACCTGGATACCCTGGACGACTATGCCGTCATGATCCTGCCCGACCACCCGACGCCCCTGCGCACCAGGACCCACTCCGGCGACCCTGTGCCATATGTGATTTACCGCAAAGCCTGGCAAGGCTCGGGCAAGGGAGTGGAGGGCGTCTGCGAGGCCTCCGCCGCGCGGACGGGGAATTTGATTGCGCATGGGCCGGACTTGATGAAGCGGTTATTGGAGGAATGAATATTGTGGTTTGTCGCTGCGCGAAGCACCCCCAGTCATCGCGCGACAGTTGTGTGTTGGGCAAGGTAACAATCGCGATGACAGCCCCCGCGCGAACGCAGGGGCCGTTGAAGAGAGTAGCCGTTAAGTAAGAAACAGAACCTATAAAGCCCCCTGCGATTTCGCGGGGGGTGTCTCCGAAGGAGACGGGGGGTGTTAATCGCGAAGCAAAACCGAATTTCCCTCCAGAGCTATCGCAATAAAAACGAGAGAATAAACGAGAAAAACAAAGATCACATGCATTAAAATCGAAAAATCAAAAATAACGCTTGACAAGCGATGGATCAGGCGTTATAATACTACGGTATGAGAAATACGCAAACGAAACTTGGAGGTATTCGCATGTCCACATTTATGCCAAAGGTGGCGGAAGTCAGCCGCAAGTGGTATGTGCTTGACGCGGCCGGCGTCCCCATGGGCAAGGTCGCGGTGCAGGCGGCAAACCTGCTGCGCGGCAAGCACAAGCCGATCTTCACCCCGCATGTCGACTGCGGCGACTTTGTCATCATCGTCAACGCGGCGCAGGCGGTGCTCACGGGCAAGAAGCTGCAGCAAAAAAAGTACCAGCGCCACACAGGCTACATCGGCCATCTGAAGACGGTCGGTTACGACACGCTGATGAAAACCCGGCCCGAATTCGCCATGCAGCTGGCGGTCAAGGGCATGGTGCCGGACACGACCCAGGGCCGCAAGGCGCTGACCCGCCTGCGCATTTACGCCGGCGCGGAGCACAAGCAGCAGGCGCAGCAGCCCGAAGCCTGGGAAATGAGAAATTAGAATTCAGAAATGAGAAATATTTCTGCATTCTGCATTATCATTTCTAATTTAAAACATGGAGGAGATCATTATGTACGATTCCGTACCGTTCTTTTATGGCACAGGCCGCCGCAAGAAGTCCGTGGCGCGGGTGCGCGTGTACCACGGCGAGGGCAACATCACCATCAACGACAGGCACATCGACGATTACTTTGGGCTGGACACATTGAAGCTCATCGTGAAGCAGCCCCTGGCTTTGACGGAGCTGCTGGATAAAGTGGACATCATCTGCCGCGTGAACGGCGGCGGTGTTTCCGGGCAGGCGGGCGCGATCCGCCACGGGCTGGCGCGCGCGCTGCTGCTCTATGACCCGGAGCTGCGCCCCGCGCTGAAGGCCGCCGGCTTTTTGACCCGCGACCCGCGCATGAAGGAGCGCAAGAAGTATGGCCTGAAGAAGGCAAGGCGCGCGCCGCAGTTCTCGAAGCGTTAATTGTTTCGCGTCCTGTAGGGGCGGCTTGCGAGCCGCCCGGATAATAGTTGAACCGCAGTTTATGTAGCAGCGGGTGGCGTCATTTCAAGCGGGTGGCCCGCAGGCCACCCCTACAGAGAACCTTGATCTTACCGAAAGGACTTTTCACATATGAAACGGACATTTCAGCCGAAGAAGCTGCACCGCAAGAAGGAGCACGGCTTCCGCAAGCGCATGGCGGACCGCCATGGCCGCGAGGTGCTTGCCCGCCGCCGCGCCAAGGGCCGCAAGCGGCTCACACACTAATAGACTTTAGATATTAGATATTTAGATTTTAGACAGCCTGAAATCAACATTATCTAATGTCTAGCGTCTAATGTCTAATATCTAGAATGATGGAAACTTTGAAGCTCAACAAGGAGTTCCGGCGCGCCTACGGGCGGGGAAAAACCTTGGCGGCGCCGGCGCTGGTGGTTTACGCGGTGAGGAACCGCGCGGGCGGCTGCAGGTACGGCATCACGGCGAGCAAGAAAATTGGCAACGCGGCGCAGCGCAACCGCGCGCGAAGAGTGATCCGCGAGGCGCTGCGCACGCTGGACGAGCCTTTCACGGGCAGCTGGGATATCGTGTTCGTGGCCCGGGGAAAGACCAGGCACATGAAGAGCACGCAGATCCAAACTATTATGCGGGATCAGTTAAGGCGCCTCGGAGTGATCCGGAGCCTGTAGGGGCAGCCTGTGGCTGCCCGGGATGCTGATTTACGTTTATGAATGCGCGGGTGGCCCACAGGCCACCCCTACAGGCGGCGGAGGAGCGCGATGAAGAAAATCATGCTTGCGGTCATTCGTTTTTACAAGCGGCGGATTTCGCCGTATTTGCCGCCGATGTGCCGGTATTATCCCACGTGCTCGAGCTATGCCATGGAGGCGATTGAAGTGCACGGGGCGTTCAAAGGCGGGCTCATGGCCCTGCTGCGGGTGCTGCGGTGCAATATCCTGTTCCCCGGCGGATACGATCCCGTGCCAGTCAGGAGTCAGGGATCAGGGAACAGGAATCAGGGACTCTAATTCAGGTTGTAATAGGGGGATGGCCAGTGGGCTTTTTCAATAGCATTTACGATATCCTGGGCGTGGTGTTTGGGCCGATTATGCGCGTGATCTTCACGCTTGTGGGCAACTACGGCGTGGCGATCATCCTGTTCACGATTTTTTGCCGCGTCCTCATGCTGCCCTCGGCCGTGAGCCAGCAGAAAAATCAGGCGAAGAACACCCGCATGCAATTAAAGGTCCGCAAAATCCAGGAGAAATACAAGGGAGACCGGCAGCGCATCCAGCAGGAAACCCAGGAGTTCTATCAGCGCGAGGGCTATAATCCCATGAGCGCAGGGTGCTCCGGCGGCATGCTGCTGCAATTCCCGATTATGTTCGGCCTGCTTTCGGCCATCTACCGGCCGCTGAAATACGCGCTGAGCGTACCGGCTTCCGTGCTGGACGTGCTGAGCAAGCACGCGCCGGAAGTCCTGGAGGCGGCGACAGGCCAAAAGGTCGCTGCGGGCAGCCTTTATTTGCAGCTGAATGTCATCGAGCACATCGGGAAGTTCAAGGAATTCGTCGGCGAAGGCGGCTTAACGCAGGCCTGGCTCGACAAAATCGCGGGCTTTGCGGATCAGTTCCGTTTTTTGGGGCTGAACCTGGGCGCTACCCCAAAGGACGGCGGCGGCATTTACTACGCCATCCCGGTGCTGGCGGGCGTGGCTGCCATGGCCACCTCGGCATATACCTTTTTCCGCACGCGCAAGCACAACCCCGAGCAGCAGCAGAACGCCATGATGATGGGCTGCATGTCCTTCGGCATGCCGCTGTTTTCGGCGTATCTCGCGCTGAGCTTCCCCACGGGCATCGGCATCTACTGGACGGTTTCGAGCCTCGTGGCGTTTATCCAGATGGCCCTGCTGAACGTGACGCATCCGCCGCAGAAAATGCTGGCCCGGGTGCTGGTGGAGGAGACCATTGTGCGGAGAAGCCGTGAAAACAGCCGCAAGAAGATCTACGAAATGAATACGTAATTATCGTTGGATTTTGGATATCTAACGTCTAATGTCTAAAATCTAGCGTCTAGAATGGGAGAGCATCCATGATCAAAGAAGCCATTGGAACGGGCGCGACGATCGAGGCCGCCATCGAAGCGGCGAAGCGGATCCTCGCGGCGCCGGAAGACGCGGACATTTCCACGGAAATCCTGGAGGCGCCAAGCAAAAAGACCCTAGGGCTCTTTGGCGGCGCGCAGGCCAAGGCCCGGGTGTATTACGAGGAAACCGAATACGCCAAGGCCGAGCGCTACATCAAAACGGTGCTGCGCCTGATGGGCGTGGAGGCGAACGTGCTCACCGTGGAAGAGGACGAGGGCGTGCGCTTTGCGCTGGACTGCGGCAGCAACGACGGCTATGTCATCGGCCGGCGGGGGGAAACCCTGGACGCGCTGCAATATCTGGCCCGCCTTGTGGTGAGCCGCGGGCGCGACGACTACAAAAAAGTGAGCGTCAACGTGGGCGACTACCGCGAGCAGCACGAGCAATCCCTGCGCGAATTGGCGCTGAACTCCGCGGGCAAAGCCAGAAAATATGGCCGCAACATCACGCTGCATCCCATGACGCCCTATGACCGCCGGATCGTGCATACGACCGTGCAGGAATTCGATGGCGCGAACTCGTTTTCTGTGGGCGAGGGCAGCGAGCGCCGGGTGGTGGTGGCGCCCGATGAGCAGTACCGCAGGCAGGACAACCGCCGAGGCGGCGGCTACGGCGCGGGGCGCAAAGAGGGCGGCGGCAACATGCAGCGCAACCAGCGCAACGCGCAGCCGCGCCGGTTTAACGGCGACCGCGACGGCGGCCAAAGGCGCGAAGGCGGGTACCAAAACAGGGATGGCTATCGCAAGGATAACCGCGAAGGCGGCGGATATCAGCAGCGAGAGGGTGGCCAGAGCCGGGATGGTTACCAGCGCGACAATTACCGCAGGGACAACTACCGCGACCGCGGGCCGCGCCCGGCGTCTCCCGCGCAGCCGAGCAGGCCGCCCCGCAGCGATGCCACCGGCACGGGGCGCTACGGCAGGATCGAGCCGAAGGACAAAGAGAATTCGTAATTGAATTCGCAATGCGTAATGCTCAATTATAACAAAAACCCCACCTGGATCCCATGATCCTGGTGGGGTTTTAGATATTGCAAAAATTTCAACCTGCTTCCTGCTTCCTGCTTCCCGCTTCCTGTTTGGGCTCCAGCACCCGGCGCGCCACATAAATCGGGCGGCGCTTGCTTTCCTCGTAGGTTTTGGCAAGGTATTCGCCAACGATGCCAAGGCACAGCAGCTGGATGCCGCCCAGCAGCAAAATCAGCACCACGAGGGTGGCGTAGCCCGGCACGGGAATGCCGAGGACGAGCTTTTGGACGATGACGACCACCATGTAAACGAGGGAAATCAGGGCGCTGGCAATGCCCGCGAGGGCCGCCAGCCGCAGAGGGGCGGCGGAAAATGAGATGATGCCGTTGAAGGCGAGCTTGAAGAGCTTTAGTGTGCTAAACTTTGTGGTGCCGGAATTGCGCTGCCGCGCCTGATACGCGATATAATGCGTATTGAATCCAACCCAGCTAAAAATGCCCTTGGAAAAGCGGTTGTTCTCGCAAAGGGATAGCACGGCCTGCGCCATTTCGCGGCGCATGGTGCGGAAGTCGCTGGCGCCCTGCACGAACTCGATTTCCGTCACGCGGTTCATGAGCTGATAGAAGCCGTTTTTCAGGAAAACGATGCCGCCGCTTTCCTGCCGCCGCTCCTGGCATGCGGCGACGCAATCGAACTCCTCGTGTTCGTCCAGGTAACGGGCCATTTCCAGGGCAAGCGCCGGCGGCTGCTGCAGGTCGGCGTCGATGAGCGTGACGTAATCCCCCGCGGCGTGTTGCAGGCCGGCATAGAGGGCGGATTCCTTCCCAAAGTTGCGGGAAAAGCTCACCACGCGCACGGCGTGGGGGGAGGTTTCGTGGATATATTTGAGCTTCGCGTACGTATCGTCCTTGCTGCCGTCGTCCACGAAGACCATTTCGTAATCAAAGCCGCAGCCCTCGAACGCCGCGGCAATGGCGTCGTGCATGGCCTCCACGTTTTCGGCCTCGTTGTAGCAGGGCATAACCAAAGATAGATGCATAAGCTGACTCCTTTTAGATTCCCAAAACATGATGCAAAATCCGGTCGGCGGAATGGCCGTCGCAGGCGGACATGAAGCGCTCTTTGAACTTGACGACCTGCTCTTTGTCGAAGCCATCCTCTAACAAATTTTTGCGGATGCCTGTGATCACGTCCTCGGTGTCCCACACCAAATCCCCCGGCACGAATTCGATGTAGGGATAGTAAAAGCTGCGGGAGCTGTCGTAGCCCGCCAGGTCGTAGGCATAAAAGAGCATGGGCCGCTCCAGCAGGGCGTATTCAAAAATGAGGGAGGAATAGTCGGAAATCACGAGGTCCGCGGCGCAGAGCAGGCGCTCGATGGGAAGATAGCCGGCGTCGAACACAAAGGGGACTTGCCCGGGCTCCGGCACCGGGATGACTGTTTTGGAGCGAGGATGCGGCTTTAGAAGCAGGGCGCAGTCTTCGCCGAGCTCCTTTGTCATTTGCGCGTAATCCAGCACGTTGTCGTGGCGGGCCTTGCGCATTTTGCTGCCCCGGAACGTGGGGGCGTATAATACAATTTTGCGTGAGCCGATATCCGGGAAAGCGCGTAAAATTTCATCCCGGCAAGCTTCGGCGATGTGTTCCCGGAAAAAGAAGTCGGTCCGGGGCGCGCCCCAGGGCTTTATGTGGCTCTCATTTAGGTTCATCGCTTCCATGTAGCAGGGGATGACCTCCGGCGAGGAAACGCAGACATAGGTGGTGCGCTGGTGCATGGGGAACCATCTAAAGGTTCTGGCGCTGGCGCCCCAGCCGGAATTGATGGAGGAATAGCCGAACTTCTTGAACGCGCCGCAGCCGTGCCATAGCTGCACGATATCCGTGCCCTTTCGGGGCTTGGCGTAGCCCGTGAGAGAACAGAGCTCCACGTGGAACACCGCCCGCGCCCTGGCATAGGTAATATAAAACAGGTTCATGCGCATGATGCGATGCCAGTGTGGTTCCTCTTCAATTTTGCCGACATAGACGCAGCGATATCCCAGCGCCGTGAGCTTGTCCATGATGGCAAGGAAGTTATCCCCCGGCTCGGCGACCGATTCGTTGGCGAACAGCACAAGCTTCGGGTCAATCGCCGTAAACAGGCACGCTAAGCGGTACAGCATGGGCCTGACGACCCGCAGCAGCATAACACGCATCCAAAACCGCAGACGGCGGCGTATTTTTTTCCATCGCTTGCGGTAACGCTTGCGCAAATCACATACCCCCATACCCCAGAATATCATCGTGGTTTAGTATACCATATGACGCAAAAAAAAGCAAGCATATTTGTCGCTCCACCACGTCAATCCATATTGGTTATTGTTGACTCGCAACGACCACCCCGCTCCGCGATTTGACGCAAAAAAGCCCCCTTCGATGGCCCGGGATCCCCGCGAAATCCGCAGATTTTGTGGGGTGGTCGAAGGGGGTGCCCGAAGGGCCGGGGTGGTCAAAAAACAAGGCTGTGTTAGACAAACGCAGTGATAACGGTGCGGCATGGAAACCGCGCCCTACAAGGCGCTACCGTAGGGCCGGGGTTTCATCCCACTTTGCGAGCTCCGCTTCGTTTTTCGCCCTGGCCGCTTACATGCCGCCCGCGGCGGCGGCAGGCAGCATTGCCCCGCACCCCGCGCAGAACCTGGTGCCCACGCCGTTCTGCCGGCCGCAGCTTTGGCACACGGCGCCCTGCGCGGCGGTCATCTCCGGCAGCCTGGTTCCGCAGGAAGGGCAGAAGCTTTGGTCCGCGCCGGCCCCCTGCCCGCAGTTCCCGCATATTTTTAATTGACTCGCGGTTTGGTTTGCATAATTTTGCGCGGCATTGGTAAACCCCGCGAAGAGGCCGCCCAGCTGTGCGGCGTTTGCCTGCGCCTGCTGCATCTGGTATGGGTCGGGCGGCGGCGAGGCCTGGTTTACCGCGTGACCCAGCGGCTGCGCGACGGTCTGGGTCACCTTGCGCGTCACCGCGTTGCCGATGGCGTTGGATACGGCGTTGCCCACGGCCTGGTTCACGCCGCGGTTCACGCCGCGTTTGATCGCTCTGTCGAGCATACCCATGGATATGACCTCCTGAATTGAATGTAACTTTCCCTGTTAACTCATTGGCGACAATTTCCGGATCGTAATGGAATTCAGGTTCATCATGGAAACATAACTAATTTCCACCTCGTAACCCCTGCCGTTATGGGCTTTATAAAAATAGGTGGTAAAGCCGAAGGCGCTTTCGTCGGTGACGGACTTGTCCTTGTTGAACCCGGACCGCTCCAGCTGTTTGGCGTATGCACGCAGCTGCTCCACGGTGGCGCCGCCGCCGATGGCGACAAATTCCGTTTCATTCACACTGCCGACGCTTACCTCGAAGTTGGGCTTCGGCACCTGCTTTGTGAACTCGTTGTTCGGCCAGTTCGCCGTGAAAATCGAATCGCCGCCGTACGAGAACTCCGTGGGCGGCGTATTCTGGAACGGGTCGCTGTCAGCGGGAGGCTGCACGCCGTCGCCACCTTCCGGCGGGATATAGTTATCGCCGCCCTCGCCGGTGTTGTTATTTTCGGGGTCAGTGTTTTCATTGTTGTTTCGCTGGCCAAGTCCCTGGAAGATGGAAAAAATCCCAGCTTCGTTGCCGGCCGCGGCGGCGCTGCGGATCGCAGTTCTCGCGGCGATTCCGATCGTGAGGCCCGCAATCAGTCCGACAATCAGGAACACAAGCACGGCCCGGGCCAGGCTGCGCCGGTTGACATTGCCGCCGTTTTTCCCAAAGGCCCATATGATGCACAGGATCTGGCCGAGAATCGGGATGGCGAACAGGATGAAATAGCCAATGTAGCCGAAGGTACCGATGGGGGCATAGTCGCTGCCCTTGGCCGGGCGGTCGTCAACAGGCCTTGCGGGAGCCGGGGCCGGCGCCGCGTAGACGGGCTGCTGCTGATAAGCCGCCGGCGCGGGTGCGGGCTGTTCCAGGGTCGCGCCGCAGGCAGTGCAGAACTTTACGTTTTCCGCCACTTGCGCGCCGCAATACTTGCAGATTGCCATAATATGTTCCTCCTTTATGATTTGGGTACATATATCATATCATAAAGCGACGAAAAATGCAAGAAGTGATTTATGGCTTTTTCTGCTTTTCCTGGTTATTCCGCCCTGCGATATACCCGCACAATTTCCCCCACGAACATCCGGTGGTAATCTTTGTCCGGGTAGTTGGCCTCAATGCGCTGCGCCCCGGCGGGATCGGCAAGGAAGCCTTTGGGGTCAATGTCCTGCGCGGCAAGCTTGCGGCATACCAGCGCGAGGCCCGCTTCGGCCGGCCAAACCGCGGCGCCCTCCGCGTGCGCTGTCAGCCCCGCCTCCTTGATTTTGTCCCGTTCCCTGCCGCTGACGCTCCCGCACAGCCGCAGCGTCTCCCGGGGCAGGCCGAAGGCCAGGGTGAAGTAATCGCAGCCCTCTATGTAGCGCATGGTGTGCCGCTGGGGCCGCACGAACACGAACGCGCAGGCAATGCCCCACAGCTGCCCCACGCCGCCCCAGCTGATGGTCATGGTATTCCAGTCATCGGAGTCCCCGGCGCTCAGCAGCGCCCAGTCGTCCGCGATGAGCTTCACCGGATTTTCGATGTCCCGGATGTCGATGAGTTCAAATGGCATAATCATGCTCCTTCTCGTTATTTGATTGATGCTCTTCCATGATATGATATGCGCTTCCAGTATAGCATATTTCTCGCAAAACCGCAATTGACATCAATCTTTGTAAGAGGTATAATATTCCGGGGGGTGATTTCATGCCAAGCAATCATAGCAACCCTGCCGCAACCGCGCCGCAGGCGATTCTGGTCGCCATGAGCGGCGGGGTGGATAGCTCTGTGGCGGCGGCGCTTTTGCTGGAGCAGGGCCATGCCTGCGCCGGGGTTTACCTCAATCTTTTACCCATCGATCAAACAGCTTCGGCGCAGCCGGGGGAAGCTTCGGCGCAGCCGGGGGAAGCTGCGGCGCAAGATGTGGCGAGACATCTAAATATCCCCTTCCATGTCTTCGACTTCTCGAGGGAATTCGAGATTGCCGTGCTGCGCCCCTTCGCGGAACGCTACCTGCGCGGCGAAACCCCGAACCCCTGCGTGGACTGCAACCGGCACATCAAGTTCTCCGCCGTGCTCGGTCAGGCGGACGCCCGGGGCTATGACAGCATCGCCACCGGACATTACCTCCGCCGGGAAGCCCGCGGCGAGCGGTTTCTCCTGCGCCGCGCCGCGGACCGCAACAAAGACCAGAGCTATTTTCTCTTTTCCCTCACGCAGCGCCAGCTTGCGCGCACACTGTTCCCGTTGGGAGAGCTGACCAAGGAGCAAACGCGGCGGATCGCCGAGGCCCATGGGCTCCCCTGTGCCCGCCGGCGCGAAAGCCAGGATATTTGCTTCGTCCCCGGCGGAGATTACGGCGCGTTCCTGGAGCGGTACCTTGGCACGCCGCTTATCCCCGGCGATTTCGTGGATCCGGACGGCAAGGTTCTGGGGCGGCACAGGGGCACGGCGTGCTATACCTTGGGGCAGCGCCGTGGCCTGGGCCTTGCCCTGCCCCAGCCGGGCTATGTCCTTGCCATCCGTCCGGAGGAAAACACGGTGGTCGTGGGGGAGGAATCCGCGCTGTATTCCCGGACGCTCATCGCCCGTGACGTCAATTTCATCGCCGTGGATTCGTTGCAAAGCCCTATGAAATGCCGCGCAAAAATCCGGTACCGGCAAAAAGAGCAGCCCGCCGCCGCGGAACAGCTGGATGGGCAGACCATCCGCGTGACCTTTGACGAGCCCCAGCGGGCGATTACGCCCGGCCAGGCCGTGGTGCTCTATGAGGACGATTATGTGATTGGGGGCGGGAGGATTGCGGGGGCATGATTTCATTTTGCTGTTGACATGCCCTCTTGCTCAAGGTATAATAGGCTTAACCTAAAAATTTGGGAGGAGAATAGCAATGAAAAAGTTACTGGCGGCTTTGTTGGCGGTTCTCATGCTGTGCGGGGGCTTGATGGTTGGAGCCGGAGCAAAAGAATGGAAGGATCTCACGGAAGACGAGATCATAGTTATTTTAAAGTTTTATAGAATCTTACTTATGTGCGACGTAACAATTCCAGTTTCTGGTGATGTGCGGATGTTTGTACAGTGGTACGATTTTGGAGATTTATTGCCAGGAATAACAGAGGTCGATAAAGATGAAACGATTTCTTCGTTGTTTGAAGACGTGGAAGCGTTGATGAAGGCTTCTACGGTCGCGTTTTGGTGCAACGATGAATGTGTGGATGAATGGAAAAAGCTTGATCCGGGTGACAGGGAAGGCGTGCTTGATTTCTTTTTGAAATGGATATGCCCACAAAAAGATGAAATAGATCAGCTTAGCAGCGACGTAACGGCTCTTATCGTAAACGCCATCACATATCTTTACGGGGAAGCCGTTGCGGATAGGTACCTTGAACTGGTGGATATTAAATGCCTTCAGTTTGCATTGCCTTTGTTTGTAGAAACCAGCGATTTGACGCCCGCGCAGCAAACCGCCTATAAAAATGGCCTTGATGAACTTCGAGAGTGGTGGAGTGAGCTGGTGGAAAGCACGCCCATTGAAGAACGCACTTTTGTCTGGCAGTATGAAGTTCACAAAGAATACTACACAAGACTTCGTGACTTGGTGGATTCGCTTGGCATCGGCCTGCCCGAAATCCTGGGCGGCACCGGCACAACCGACCCTGGCACTGACCCTGGAACCGACCCCGGTGGAGACACCGAGCCCACGCCATCCTTCTTCGCAAAGGTGTGGGAATTCCTCCTCAAATGGCTATTCTTCGGCTGGCTCTGGAACCGATGACCCAACCAAAAAAAACACGCGGGAGGCGGATTTTCGTCCGGCCTCCTGCTTTTACATGAGCGGGCCATAAAATTTCTTGCATCTTCCATCCATGTATGATATAATATCATCCGCAAACGATATAGTAGCATAATTGCGCATTACGAATTACGCATTACGAATTGGAGAACCCCATGCAAGCCTACCTCGACAACGCCGCCACCACAAAATTAAGCCCCGCCGCCCGGGACGCCATGCTCCGGGGGTACGAAATATACGGCAACCCCTCGAGCCTGCACAGCTTCGGCCGGGAGGCCGCCGCCGCGCTGAACCAGGCCAGGGAACGAATCGCGGCATGCATCGGCGCGGATCCCGGCGAAATTTATTTCACCTCCGGCGGCACCGAGTCCGACAACCAGGCTATCGCCAGCGCCGTGGGCCACGCCAGGGAAAAACGGCATATCATCACCACGAGCATCGAGCACCACGCCGTGCTGCATTATCTCAAGCGCTTCACCGTCACCCGTGGCTTTCGCTTGTCTCTCATTCCGGTTGATAAGGAAGGCCTGGTGAATCCAGAGGATATACGGGCCGCCATTTGCGAGGATACCTGCCTGGTTTCCGTCATGTTCGCCAATAATGAAATCGGCACGATCCAGCCCATCGAAGAAATCGGCGCCATTTGCAGGGAGGCAAACGTCCCCTTCCATTGCGACGCCGTGCAGGCCGCCGGCCACCTCCCCCTGGATGTGAGGCATCTAAAAGTGGACATGCTGAGCATTTCCGGCCATAAATTCCACGGGCCGAAGGGCGTGGGCGCGCTCTATTGCCGCCGCGGCATGCCCCTGCGCCCGCTGCTGCTTGGCGGCGCGCAGGAAAAAAACCGCCGCGCCGGCACCGAAAATCTCCCGGCGGTGATGGGCATGGCAGCCGCTTTGGAGGAGTCCGCCGCGGAAATGGACGAGGCCTCCGCCCGTCTCATTGGTTACCGCGGCCAGTTAATTGAGGGTCTGAGCAAAATAGAGCTCTCCCATCTCAATGGCAGCAGAACCCGGCGGCTCCCGGGCAATGTGAATTTCTGCTTTGAGGGCCTGGAGGGGGAGTCGCTCCTGCTTTATCTGGACGCCCTGGGCATCGCTGCGTCCTCCGGCTCCGCGTGCACCTCCGGCTCCCTGGAGCCAAGCCATGTGCTGCTGGCCATCGGCCGCCCGCACGAAGTCGCCCACGGCTCCCTGCGGCTGAGCCTTTCGCGCTGCACCACCCAGGAGGAAATCGACTACGCCCTGCGGGAAATCCCGGTTGTTGTGGAGCGCCTGCGCAGTATGTCGCCCGTATGGGACCGGCTGCGCCGGGGCTAATCGGCTGTGCCGCAATAGTTTTACGCGGTATCGGCGCATTATATGGGGCAACCAAAGACCAGGGGCGCCCGGATAGCCTTATCCGTGGGACTGAAGAGTGAAATTGTAAGGAGAAAATTGATATGGCCATGAATTATAGCGAAAAAGTAATGGAACACTTCATGAGCCCCCGCAATGTGGGTGAAATCGCGGATCCAAGCGGCGTCGGCGAGGTCGGCAACGCCCAATGCGGCGATATCATGAAGGTATACCTTCTGGTGGAAGATGGCGTTATCGCGGATGTCAAGTTTAAAACCTTCGGGTGCGCCTCCGCCATTGCCACAAGCTCCATGGCGACGGAGCTCATCAAGGGCCGGCCCGTGGACGAGGCCCTCGCCCTCACCAACAAGGCCGTGGTGGAAGCGCTCGACGGCCTGCCGCCCGTAAAGATGCACTGCTCCGTGCTTGCGGAGGAAGCGGTCAAATCCGCCATCAAGGATTACTATGACCGCAATGGGATTTCATATGACTCCGCTCTGTTCGCGGGTCAGGAAGAGGCACATTCCCACGGGGATTTGGTGGAGGAGTAAATTTTTGAGCCCCCCGGCCCTTTTGCCCCCCGCGCTCGTGCGCAGGGGGCTTTTTCACGTTATTGTCTAATTAACCTCATACTTCCCAAGCTCCTCCAGCATCGAAGCCGGCACCATGGCCTCGTAGTAAATCCCGTCTTCCCGGAATTCCTCAGCAGTCACGCGGCCCTCGCCGCGCAGCTTCGCGCCGTAGCCCGAAAGCGCGTAGGGCAGCAGCAGTTTTACATGTCTTCTGTTTTGCGGCAGCATCTTAGATGTCTCTAACAAAAGCGCATCAAGATTTTCGCCGGTTAACGCTGATATTTTAACATGTTTTCCCGGCAGCTCCATCTGATCCGGAGTGGCCAGGTCGCATTTGTTAAATACCCGCAGCACCGGGATCCCGGCCTGCTCGCAGCCCAGCTCCCGCAGGAGCTCCGCCGTCACCCGCAGCTGCTCGTGGCAATCCGGGCTTGCCGCGTCGCACACATTTAAAATGAGATCGGCGGCGGCGGCCTCTTCTAACGTCGAATGGAACGCTTCCACCAGATGATGCGGCAGGCGGCGCACCAAGCCCACCGTGTCAATCAGCATGACCTCGCGGCCGTCCGGCAGAGCCAGCCTGCGCGCGGTCGGGTCAAGGGTCGCGAAAAGCTTGTCCTCCGCCAGAACGCCCGCGCCCGTGAGCGCGTTCATCAGCGTGGATTTGCCGACATTCGTGTAGCCTACGATCGCAACTGTTTCCGCGCGGTTTTTTTTACGGCGTTCTCTCAGCAAGCCCCGCTGCTGTTCCAGCTCCTTTAGCTCCGCTTCCAGCTTGCGGATGCGCGCCTTGACGTGCCTTCTATCTGTTTCAAATTTCGTTTCGCCGCGCCCGCGGGTATATCGCCCGCCGCCCTGGCGCGAAAGGCCGTACCACTGCCCCGTGAGCCTCGGAAGCGAATACTTCAGCTGCGCCAGCTCAACCTGTAATTTTCCCTCGCGGCTTTTGGCCCGCATGCCGAAGATGTCAAGAATCAGCATCGTGCGATCGATTACCCGTATTTTGATGTCGGCGGCGTGCTTGTCCGGATTGAGCAGCTTCTCAATATTGCGCAATTGCGCGGGCGAAAGCTCGTCGTCGCAGATGAGCAGGCCGATGTCCTGTTGTTCGCAGGCATCCTTTAGCTCCTGGAGCTTCCCCGCGCCAAAATAGCTGCTGCTGTCCGGCGCGCCGCGCCCCTGGGTGAGCTTGAATACCACCTCGGCCCCGGCGGTGCGCGCAAGCTCCGCCAACTCCTCCAGAGATTCCTCCGCGTCATACGCCCCGGTGTCGACAGCGGCCAAAGCGGCCCGCTCGGGAGCGTCCAATTGGCTTTCTATGCCGCTCATAGAGTTCCTTTCGTAAAGTCAAATTGATAATCCAGCCCTGTTTGGCGGCCATGGATGGACGATACGTCCGGAACGATGGATTTCAGCCGTTCATTTGGCGCGTTTTCATTTATTGCCTCGTCCAGCAGGGCGATCATTTGAGCCATTTCACTGATAGCCTCCTCATACAGCTCATCGAAAGACTTGCTTGAAACAATACTCGCGTCGATCGGATGCGTCCATTCCTTCTTGTCCAGGTTTAAGTATCCCAGGCATTCCGTGCCGTCAAAGCGAAACGGCAGAATCGAAGGTTTAAATAACCCGAATAAAGCATAATCAAGGGGCCTGAACAGGGCTTTTTTAATGCCCTTCGGATCGTATCGCAATGTCTTATAAAATTTTCTGCTCATATTGTTATAATCGGCAAAGATGACATCGAAGCTCTCCAGGCCATAGGTCGATTGAAAGCTTCCGCGGATCAGTTCTCTTGTCTGCGCCGTGAGCGCGCGTTTGGAAGGCACAATACCTTGCATCACAAATGTTCTGGGGTCGATGCCGTCTTTTTTCAGCATATAGGCGTCGATCATATTTTCAACCAGCAGATGAAGGGCCTGCGCGTTTTTATCGCGGCGCAAATCGCCCGTTTCGTAAATGATGAGCGGGTGAAGCTTGGCGTCCAAAAAATGATGGATCAGGTAGCCGTAGAGGAATAGCTTCGCTTCGTCCGTCACGCCGGTCTCCCGCATGAGCGCGATGTAGTTGACGACAAGCTCCTGGATGTTATCCTCGATGATTTTCAGCTTGTCCTGCAGCTGAATATATTTCGTCAGATGCAGGAACATGTAAAAGAGGAGCAAATCGTGTCCCTGGGTGAACACCCGGTGCTCCTCCCAAGCGCCCGCGTATTTTTTTTGCATTTTCCCGGGAAATTTTTTGTAAACATCGAAGTAGCTGGTGTCGTGGGTGAGGTGGCCTGGCATGGTGGTGCTCCTTTCGGGTTGGATTGGTGGAAATTTGTTTTTGTTAGTGCGTTGAATGATATTCAACGCCTATAAGAACCAGAATTGTGGGGACAAATGATATTTATCCGCGTTTTTGACAAAGCCTTCTGCCATCGCCGCCCGAATATCATTCGGGCCCTGCCCCTTGTTTTTATAGGCGGCGAATAGCATTCGCCGCATTACAAAAACGAGATGGCCTGGCATAGGGTATGGCTCCTTTCGGGTTGGATTATTGGGGGGATTTTTTTATGATGGTGCGTTGAATAATATTCAACGCCTAGAAGAACCAGAGAGGTGGGGACAAATAATATTTGTCCGCGTTTTCGACAAAGCCCTCTGCCGTCGCCGCCCGAATATCATTCGGGCCCTACTGTTTTGTTCTTATAGGCGGCGAATATGATTCGTCGCATTACAAAAAACGAGGTGGCCTGGCATGGTGGTGTTCCTTTCTGATTGTTTATTATGGATTGGCTTTGATTCGCGATGACTGGGGAAGTAACCGCGAGCGATAATTCCGAATTAACCAAGGAAATCCTTCAGCCGCTTGCTCCTGCTCGGGTGCCTGAGCTTCCGCAGGGCCTTGGCCTCAATCTGCCGGATGCGTTCGCGGGTCACGTTGAACTCCTTGCCCACTTCTTCCAAAGTATGCGGATGCCCGTCCTCCAGGCCAAAGCGCATGGCGAGGACCTTTTCCTCGCGGGTCGTCAGCGTCTTCAATACGTCGCCGAGCTGCTCCTTGAGCAGGAGCATGCTGGCCTTGTCGGCGGGAGCGGGCGCGTCCTCGTCGGGGATGAAGTCGCCCAGGAGGCTGTCCTCCTCCTCGCCGATGGGCGTTTCCAGGCTCACCGGCTCCTGCGCCACCCGCATGATCTCGCGCACGCGCTGGGCGTCCATTTCCAGCCGCACCGCGATTTCTTCCACGGTGGGGTCGCGGCCGTTTTCGTGCAGCAGCTGCGTGTTCGCCTTCTTGACTTTGTTGATGGTCTCCACCATGTGGACGGGAATGCGGATTGTCCGCGCCTGGTCGGCGATGGCGCGGGTGATCGCCTGGCGGATCCACCACGTAGCGTAGGTGCTGAACTTGAAGCCCTTGGTGTAGTCGAATTTATCCACGGCTTTGATTAAGCCTAAATTGCCTTCCTGAATGAGATCCAGGAACTGCATGCCGCGGCCCACGTAGCGCTTGGCGATGCTGACCACAAGGCGCAGGTTGGCCTCGGCCAGGCGGCGCTTGGCGTAGGCGTCGTCGTCGGAGATGCGAATCGCAAGCTCGATCTCCTCTTCGGGCGTCAGCAAAGGCACCCGGCCGATCTCCTTGAGATACACCTTCACCGGGTCGTCCAGCAGCTGGTTTTTGTCGTCCACCGCCACGCTGATGTCGGCGTCCTTGGGCGGCTCCAGCTCAAAATCCAGTGTCAGCTCCGCGAAATCGTCGATGATCTCCACGCCCTGCTTTTCCAGGGTTTCGTAGAGCTTGTCCAGCTCGTCGATGTCCACGCCCGTGTCCAAAAAGATGGCGTCGATTTCCTGCGCGCTGAGCTTCCCCGTGGCCATGCCCTTGTCGATGAGCGCTTTGACGCTGCCGCCGTTTGCCGGCGCCGCGGGTGCGGCCGATGCGAGCGGCGCCATCGGTAGTTCCATTTCCTGCGTCTTATTCTCTTCAATCATGCCTGATCTCCTCCATTTTGCCTGAGTTGCTGAAATAATTCCCTGTACGCGTCTTCTTCCAACGCGGAGGCGTCAATTTTGCCATGATGGCTTTGCCGTTCGCGGCGCAGCTTTTCCGCGCAATCCAAAAATTCCCGCAGGGGGTTCGCCAGCTGCCCCGTCTGGCTGTGCATGCACCGCATGGCCGTATTCATCTCTTCTTTGGTCAGCACGCCGGAAAGCAGCTCCGGCCCGATGCCAAGGCCCTGTTCCAGGCGGGCAAATAATTTTTCCGCCAATTGCTGATTGATCTGCGTCACGAAATCCTCCGCGCTTAGTTTGTCCCGCGCCTTAAAATAAAAATCGGGGTTCCAAAGCAGCAGCGAGAGCAGCCGCTCTTCGGTCATGGCCATATTTTTCGCGTAGGCCGGGTGAATCTGCTTGTAGAATTGCTGCATTATTTTCTTTTGTTCCAGAAAAGCGCCCTGCTCCTGCTTCTTCACTTTGGGAATTCGATCCAGGATCGCGGCCTTCGCGACGCCAAGCTCTTCCGAAAGGCGCGAAGCGTATAAATCCTTCTCCACTGAATTGCGCCCCGCCAGAATTTTCACGCATTCGTTTAGATATTCCCGCTTGCCGTTGGCCGATTCCAGATCGAGGGTTCCCCTTGCCCGCAATAAGCCATACTCAATATCATTCGCGGCCCCTTCCAAAAGCTGCCGGTACCGTTCGGCTCCGTATGTCCTGAGAATATCATCCGGGTCTTTTCCCCCGGACAGACGCAGTACCCTGATTTTCAAGTTGGTCCGGGCAAGCACGCCCAGCGCTTTCTGTGTCGCCGCCTGGCCCGCCTCGTCGGCGTCGTAGCTCAAAACCACCTCGTCCGCGTAGCGCGAAAGCAGCAGCGCCTGGTCCTTGGTCAGGGCCGTGCCCAAACAGGCCACGGCCTGCGGGAACCCCGCCTGGTGCAGGGCGATGACATCCATGTAGCCCTCGCATAAGATCAATCTGCCCCGGGCCTGGTTCTTGGCGAAGTTCAGCGCGTAGATATCCCGGCCTTTCTTATAGGCAAGGGTATCGGAGGTATTGATGTACTTGGGCTTCGCGTCATCCAGGACCCGGCCCCCGAATGCGATCACGTTCCCGCGCAGATCCAATATGGGGACCATCACCCGGCCGCGGAACCGGTCAAAATAGGAGGTCCTGTTGTTCCTGTCGCTGCGCGTGACAAGGTTGGCGTCAACCAGCTCCTCCGGGGAATAGCCCAGCCCCCGCATATAATTCAGCAGCGCGTCCCATTCGTTTGGGGCGTACCCCAGCCCAAAGCGCCTGACTGTCTTGACCGTTAGCTTTCTGCTATCCTGCCAGTACTCCAGCCCGGCCCGGCCCCTCTCTTCCTTGAGCTGCCGGTGAAAAAATTTTGCGGCTTCGCGGTTTGCCGAAAGAATGCGCTGGCGTTTCTTTGCCAGGCCGTCGTCGTAGTTGTCCTCCGGCAGCTGCATGCCAAGGCGCTCGCTGAGGGCCTTCACGGCCTCGACATAATCCAGGCGCTCCATGCGCATGAGGAACGAAACCGCGTCGCCCCCCGCCCCGCAGCCGAAGCAATAAAACGAGCCGTTGTCCGGGTACACCGCGAAGGAGGGCGTCTTTTCGTTGTGGAACGGGCACAGCCCCATGAGGATGCGCCCGCTGCGCCGCAGCGTCACATACGAAGAAATCATCTGTTCGATGTCCGCGCGTAAACGCAGTTCCTGCAAGTAGCTGTCGGGTATGGCGATGAGATTCCCCCCTTTCGGCGAAATCAACCTGTAGGGGTGGCCTGCGGGCCACCCGCGCCTTAATAAACCTTAATTAGAATCCCGGGCGGCCCACAGGCCGCCCCTACAAACGCGGCAAACTCACAGCTCCGCGTGGGATTCCACAATGGCGATGATCTCGTCCATGGCCATCACCAGGTCCTTGGCGGTTGCCTTCGACGCCTTGGAAGCCGACTGCTCCAGGAGCTTCACGAAGTTCCGCATGCGCCGTTCCTCGCTCCGCTTCCATAGTTTGAAATAGTAGAGCTGCAGCACCAGCTCGCGTATGTTCAGGATCGTTTGGGATGGATATTCCCTTACCGGCCGGTCATATTCCTGCGCGGCGTAAATCCCGTCGCGGATCTGCTTGATGCTCGACAAAATCCGGCCCTGCTGCTGCTGGTACTGCTTTTTGCGCAGGGACTGCTCGATTTTGCCCTTGATGTTCAAGGCCATCAGCAGCGTGCCGACGGAAATCAGCAGCCCCAGGATGCTTGCCCAGCTGCCCGCGCTCCATAAAAATTCCTTGTGCATGCGGTTTCCCCCTTAAACTAGAATTTCAGGTCATAGTTTCGCCGGCGCCATGCGCGGTGAACCATTCCCCGCAAATAGCGACGTTCGGATTCTTTTTGAGCTGCCCATGGTCGCGAGGGAAATCAGCGTGTCCTTGCCAAAGCGTTCGATCAGGATTTCGAGTGCTGCCGGGTCGTTTTTCTTCATGGGAGTGCCTCCATATATGTTCAACTAACCTCTTGCGAGAATTGACTCCCCCACATGGGTGGATCGCAATTGCGAAAGCTCATATTGACTTACCGTTATTCTCCCCCTCATGGAGGGGGATTCTGACGATCAATTTAGCTGCTGCTAACGGCTGTCGCCAGGGGCCCCCTGATGAGGGGGCAGATGAAGGCAGTCACGCACGGAGGTTCGCAATTTTACTGTGCTTATGCGGGGGAGTTTAGTTTCGCAAGAACTCCATATATGTTCAACTAACCTCTTGCGAGAATTGACTCCCCCACATGGGTGGATCGCAATTGCGAAAG